>JAEEGK010001909.1_pt1 | contig 52301 bp, 27 predicted proteins | sample 8958771 | NCBI WGS metagenome assembly JAEEGK01 (sample SAMN16246547, study PRJNA631951) | gut metagenome | biome: gut microbiome; feature: rumen; material: SC-attached | host: Bos | place: Iran: Karaj | collected 2018-10 | reverse complement strand
CTATTGAAACCTGAAAATCGTCATCTGGAAGATAAACAAGAATCCTTTTCACCCTTTCGAGTGTCAATTGATATTGTATGGTCAATTCCCGTGCTCTCAATAATTGACTAAATCCATATTTTGATCTTAAAAATGCAAGAAGATAAAAAGGATTAATACCATGTATATCTTTTAATCCCATTACAGTTCTTGAAAGCGCAACAACATCATGTTCATATACAATGCTTGCAAAACATGGCGAGCCTACCTTTGTGATAACTATATCATTTTTGTTAAGCAAACTTATTCCATTATTCTCTTCAACAAAAGCCATCGGTATTTTCTCAAAAGAGTTGTCCTGCTTTTTTGTAATAAGAGGATAGTTTATACAGTCAACACAACGAATAAACGGGGTGTCACCTATTTCATATAATTGAGTAGCAGCGGGGTAAAAAGCACTAGCAACGAAACTAGCAAAACTCCGTAGTTCAACCGCCTTATGCTCTTTTAACTTATTCTCTATTTGAATATTCTCTTTTGTAAAGAAATCAGCATCTATTCTGTCTCCTAAATCAATATCACTTAGCCAAACCTCGCTAATCTCCAGCCCTTTCAACAACGCCTTATACCTCTCCTCGTTGAAAGGGCTACTCAAAAAAAAACTTAACCCTTCCTTTTTAGCAAACTCGGCAAAGGCTTCAGCAATGCCGTCTTTGGTTAAACCATCATGGTTGAAAAGGTCATGCTTTACAATCAGATGGCCATGGCTATCCAACAGGTACTCGTTGTTTTCACTGGGATTATTTCCATAATGTGGAACGGGGTCGCAAAATACTTTTCCTTGCAAAGGTGTTTCGGATAATGTATCTACAGGTTGAGGATAATCGCTTTTCTTTACAAAAATCTTCTCTCCGCTGTTGTCTTTGCTTGGTTCTTGCATGGTAGCAAAGAAAATGGGATAGTCCTCTTTTTTGGGGCACAACACATCATCCCATTTCTGCACAAACAACACACTTGTTTTTGTTCCTGTGTGCGGTTTAAACACATTGCCATGCAAGCCCACTACTGCCAAAATGCGGCAACGCTCGGCAATGTAATCACGGATGTATTTGTCGCTGCTATTGTTGAAACGGCCTTGTGGCAAAACGATGGCCATGCGCCCGCCAGGTTTCAGGAAGTCTAAATTGCGTTCAATGAAAAGAATGTCGCGCCCAACCTTGCTTGCCATCTTGCCTGCGGCATTCTTGCTCAATTCGTATTTTGATAAAATGCGACTCTCCTTAATATCACCTGCAAACGGAGGATTGGCCATAAGAATATCGAACTGGAAATCACGGTTGGAAGCCTTACTCGCACGCATTTTCTTCAACTTGTTCCAACCATTGATATAGGTTTCCTGCCAGTTCTCATCTTTCAGGTTCTCGTCCCAACGCTCATAATCCAAAGTGTTAAGGTGCAATACATTGGTTTGCCCGTCACCAGCAATAAGGTTCAAAGTTCTTGCTACGCGCACTGCTTTTTCGTCAAAGTCAATGGCAAAGACTTTGTTCTGGACATAATCAGTACACTCTGGCGGCTTTTGCTCCAAGGTAAACAAATGACTCTTTTTTAGTCCTTTGTCTTCCAAAATCTTTTGCCAAACATAGAAAATGGTATGCACCGGAAAACCGCAACTGCCAGCAGCCGTATCAATCATAGTTTCGTAAGAAGATGGATTCAGCATCCGTACACACATGTCAATCACATAACGCGGCGTGAAATACTGTCCCTTTTCACCCTTACTGCTTTTGTTGATCAAGTATTCAAAAGCCTCGTCAACCACGTCCAAATTGGAATTGAACAGTTTCACATCCTGCAACGAACTCACACAAACCGACAAATGCGATGGCGTAAGCATCAGTTTGGCATCCTCAGTGAAAACACCCGACCATTTTTCTTTTGCCTCGTTGAAAAGGTTTTGAAGTTTCTCCTTCAGTTCGGTTTCAGTGTCTCCATAATTGCGGAACTCCAAATGGCGGTCTTTCTTTCGACCGCTTTCCATTTCATCGTACAATTTGGTGAAAATCAGTTTGAAAACCTCCTCAAACACATCAACACCAGCATTGGCAAGCACCTCGTCTTCCATTTCCAAAATCAAGTCTTTCAGCGATTTGCGCTCATTGACCAATTTGTCTTTCTTCACCAAATCATCAATGAACCATCTCTCACTCAAAATGTCGGAAAGTTTCTCGTTTGCTTTGGGAATAATCGGAATATCCTAGAAGAAATTCGGATCTTTGCGATGATAATACGAGATACTCTCACCATTTGTCCAAACGCCGATTGGCGCGCCTGTGCCATTGCAATAGCTTTTGAGTTGTTCTTTTCCGTCTTTCAGTTTTGGGCTTTTCAGCTCAACAATGATATATGGCGTATAGGTTTGGTCTTTATCGAAAACCACAATATCGGCGCGCTTTTTCTCTCGTCCAAAAGTGACCGCAAATTCCAATTCCATTCTTGTAGCAGGATAATGAAAATCCTCAGTCAAAACCATGAGATACAATTGGCGGACTATTTCTTCTGGAGTGAGTTTTATCTCCTTATTCCTCACCAAACACTTGAAATAAGGTGTTGGTTTTCCTTTCACCTCTTTTTCAATGATATTGTTTTCCAGTTGAATGATTTTGTCATTGCTGAATTGTGTCAGGCTGTATTCGCTGCCTTTTAGTATTTCTGAAATGGTTATCATGTATTATTACATTAAAAAATTAAACTCCAAAAGTACGATTTTTTTCAATAATTCAAGGAGCTTCTTTTGAACCTTGTAGAAAAAGCCATGGCAAATTTGTAACTTTGTGGGATGGAAATGACAAAAAAGTTTCATTTGTGGTTGTTTGTAGCGTTTTTATTTGTATGTTTTGTAATCAACATGCCCCCCTTGCTTCCCGATAATTCAGCGCAACAGAGAGGTCTTCGATTTTTATAGATTACGCACGAACCCTCAAAAAAAATGAAACAAATGTTTGTCAAATAGAATAGAAATATATACCTTTGCATCGAGTTGAAAGGACTGCCCAAACGGGACTTCGGCATCCAGATAACCCAAAATAAAGAAATACAATAATTAGAGGTTCCCATAACCTATACACCAATTAACAACATGGGGGAGGTTTGTAAAATTATCATTAAATTAAAAAAGAAGATTAGTTCTAATACTACATCATCATTATTTCGATTTATGGAAACATGCATCCATGTTGGGAAGATTGAAGAAGAAGAATTAGATGAGTTAAATGCTTTCGCCAATACTGGTGTTGAGGTTAATCCCACTAAGAATGATTTGATTGGATTAGATGGGTTGGACGAAATCAGATGTATTATTGGTAAAGAAAAAAAATATTGTTTTTCAATTGTCGTGGATGCGCAGGATGTAAATAATCCTGCCGACCTGATACCATTACTTTTATTACAGAGAGAATATGCTGGTCTGGTTTATATTGGTATCGACTTGGATGGTTATGATGCTAAAGAACAACAGGACGTGATTTTCAAATTCAGCGATTTCTTGCTGTTTTTTGAAAATAATGGAACCAAGTTTAGTTATCATAATCTTTATTTCATCAATGAAAAAAGCGAAAATCGTAATGAAGATTCCGATGGAAAAGGAGTAGTATCATACCATTATGTATCCAGCAATCGAGTTACAGCCCTTCGCTATAAAAGTACGCGCTCAAACAAGTCCATTGATGAGGCTATTTCTAAGGCTATCTCCAAGGCTAGTCGTTATTATCAACCACTGTTTCATATTGATCGTACTCTTTTTGGTCGATTGTTTCAAAATGCCCCCTCGGGCGACAGTCTTGAAGTAAGTTACGTCGAGCGGTCAATTGCCAAACTCTCTGCAAGCTTGGATGGTATAGTTCGGTTGAACCACTATTATTCTTCGTTGTTTGAACAATGGTTTTTCCTTGCATTTTACCACTCGCTTTCCAAAAACGAATTGAAAGAGCTTGACATAGAAGGACTGAACGCAACGCTCCACGATTATTACATTGGTATTTATGAACTTGTACAAAACATCATCTTCCATACCAAGCAAAATGAAGGATGGCTCTATGTGATGTTTTGCAAAAAAGAAGACCTATCGGACGATGACGGGAATCATTTTGGCATAGAAGGACCGACAGAAAAGGTGGATAGGTACCTAAAAGTGGGGGTATATGATTTCAACGAAAGGGGAATTGTTGATACTTTTTGTAGCAACAATCATCTTACAGGTGTCGATTTGTCGCAGATGATCAATCCAAGCAAGATGCCTGAAATGAATGTTGCGGGCGATGGTAAAGCAAATGCCCTGTTGCTTACCTACGCTGCACATTTGGGAATAAAAATGTTGGTTTCCTCGGTCATATTCCATAAGGGGTGGTTTCGGGTCGAAAGTAGCCAGAATAACAAGAAGCACAGTATATCGGGCTCTGCTTCTTACATCAGCGAACCTACGAGCATCAACAATGTCAAAGGTACGCATTACGAATTGTTGCTTCCTGTTGCCCGCTTTAATCGTAGAAGCGATTATCCGATGCAGTCTTCTTCGGTGAGTACATTTTTGGAGGAACTATTAAAACACCCTGCTTTTGTAGATGCCATCAACATCTCGGAATGTGTTGGTGATTCAAGACAAGCCGATGTGTTGTCTTCGCAGGACCAATGGCGGTTTATTGAAGAAATTGCCGAAAAAGTTATTGAAAAATACGTTGAGAGGTCGAATCAAACTTCGTCGGGTATTTGTGCGTTGAACATGGACGGCGTCGTTTTTACGAATGCAAATCAGTTGCTAAAATTGTTGGCTCATATCCAGTTGAGACTCCAAGCCGTAGATAAGCTGGTTTTGGTTAACTTGTCTGAAAATATCATAAATCATATTATTCGAGCGGTTGCACAGGCGGCGAGTGCAAGGTCAACAAAACAACAACCCTTATGGTCAAATGACCATGCCGTTGTGATTTACGGCAATTCCATTGGTGCATGTATATTGTGTGGAGAGACGATAAGCGAGCTTAATTGTGTCAATTTCAAACTGAACCAACTCTATCCAGGTTATCCAAATTCGCTGCTAAAATCGGGTGCTTCTAGCAATTACGATGATACAACACTGCCCGAATATATGAAAAGTCTAGCGATGCCATACGAATGTTTTGTCAGAATTAATGGCACCCCGTTGTTCCTGCATCAAGTGAAGCAAGAACTCGACAGTTTACTGGGCGACCAAGCAGGGGGCTATTGTGTAAAAAGTTTTCATTCTAAGCTTGGAAGTAAGCTGTATATGGATTATTTCTATGAAGCGGATACCATGTTTCAAAACGGTTTTTTTGTCGACCGTTTTGCATACTTCATAGCAAAAGACATCCTTGAACGGCGCCGTACACTTGATGTCAATCAGAAGGGCAAACCCATGGTGATTATTGGTTATCTTGCGTATTCCGAACCCCTCTCGCGACGGGTTCAATATTACGTCAACAAAGTCGCCTCTGGCTGTGTGTCGAAGGTGATTACCGCCATCGAACGCGAAGGCGCCAATGACATGGCTTTCCATTGGCAAGGCATACGAAAAGATTTTCTGTCGCAGTTTGACGATCGCTACGTTTACGTGCTGATTGTTCCCATTTCGTCTACTTTGTCGTCGAACGACAAGACCATATCTTTCTTTAAGAAAAACACCACACACAATTCACTTTTGTTCCCTTTTCAATATAGTGTTTTGCTGATTCACGACAGGGATGTAACCGAACTGGCCACCGACATCGAAAAAGAATGGGGCATATCCTCAATAACCGACACCGTTGTGTTCGCGAAATATAAAGACACTAAAGAGGTGCATTACCTGATTGGCAAACAGTCTTTTTGGCACAACCTTGTGGACAACAACACCTATCCTGCTTGTTTCAAGGACGAGATATACTTGAATCGGACAAAAAACGCTTCGCTCAATACCAGGGATTTCTTCGGGTTTCCTGCGGCGGCACTCCCTTCTAAGGAGGAAATGCTGCAAGAGCTGGGTTTCATGTATCCCGAAAAAGACTTCGACAACATAGCAAAAGAATATTACGGGTTGACATTACGCCGACTACAAGAATTCAGTGCAGACATTCATATTGGCCATATAGAACATCATGGCAACCACCATCGCTATTATTTCAACACGGAGAATTATGTTGGGCGCGAGGATAAGAAGGAGTTTAATAAATGGATTGATTATCAAAAAGATAGACTGGATAATTTGGGTGCTTTGAAAGGGTCTTGTGTGATTATTTCACCCGATGTGAATCAGGAGTCTTCTTTGGTAGACCGCATCAATGAAGAAATTTTCGAAGGCAGGGCATTTGTGGTACATATTGATGTGGACAGTATCGAGCAAAACATCGGTTTCAAGTATTCGTTTTTAAGTCAGCTGGCCAATGGTGGTAGCAAGTTTTTCTTCGTCGACCATGCTATACTAACGGGCGGCACTTTCAACAAGACTAGGTTGCTTCTGTCGTTTGCAAACAAAAACAAGCCGTTTAACTTTGATGGCGCTTTGACGGTGGTCAACAGGCTTTCACGCAACCTGTTCAATCGGGTAAAATCGGAGGTCGGCAAATACAGTCTCGCTTCATACGTTTGGTTTTCCGTTCTCCCCAGTCAGAACACCCACACCGACTGTTCACTTTGCGGACTGAAAAATCACTATGAGTATTTAGGAAAATGCACTGTGTCGCGTGACGTAAAGAACGTTTGTGAAAAGAACACCAGCAAATTCGTTTTGTCACAATTGAGGTACTACGATTCAATAGACCCCAAAAAAACTTATGCATTCGACACCGCCAGCGATGACCGGAAAAAGTCGCGCATGATTGCCCGCTACAAACTTTTTTACTACATTTCGTTGTTGACCGATGACGAGGGAAAAGGTATAAGCGGTATCGACGCACCGTCTATAGAGTCTCAAAATAAAACAGCAGACAAAGTGACTTCGTTCCTTCACGATGAATACAATTCGATAAAGGATAATACAGATGAGAAAATATCGTTTCTGAAAGCCGTCACATTCCCGCCGTTGTCACAGTATGTTTATATTAGGAAGTTCGCTTTTGAAACCAGTTTACAGGAATTGTATGATGTTCTTGCCAAGAAGGACAAAACTCCCGATTACACTGATTTCTGTTTGCTCAAAACCCTTCTGAAGCATTTGTCGTACCTTTCTTCAAACGCACTTGTCAGGAAGGATGTTATCATGGATGCCTGGCAGTTGTGTTTCAAAGTGTTACAGAATACGGAGAAGGCTATCTCGAACTTAAGCAACAAGGTTATACCCGATTTGTTCCAACCTACATTTTCAGAACAGTGTAAACAGCTTTTCAAACAAAAAAATGAGTTGAAAAGATTTGGTACAGACCTGTTGTTCTACATTAAGAATGCTATCCATATCGACGAAGCAAAGTCGTTCTGGCTAGGTGAATTGCTACGCACAGGCAAGGAACCCGACATTACACAACTTCTCGAAATGCACCCCTCTGAAGAGACTGCTTTTGCCGATGAACGGAATGGGAATGATGTTTTCGCAAAGTTTCTTGACAGACTCTATTACGACAATAATGCCATTCTGAGAAAGACATTGAACAATTTCGAGAAAGAAACCAAAAAGAATTCAACAGGATTAATACGTCTTTTTAGAAAAAATGAAAAAGAACTCTTGCCTTTGGATGAGTTTGAAAAAAATGTCAATACCATAGTTGAAACCTTGCTTGATATTATCAAAGATAATTATTATTACACATGGTTCCGCATGTATGTGACGGAGGATTTCGTCAGCAAAGGACAACTGATTGACATGAACAAGGACGGTGTACCGCTGGTGAAGAAGCTTATATATCTTCTTTATGCTAGACAGCTACTTGATGGTATCGACAAGGGCAACAAGCATGAATTCAGCAAAGATGTGGATACGCTGCTGAAGGTGGCCCGAGTAGTGATGGATGCCGACGATGCATTTGTCTCAATAAAATACAACAAGCAGTATAAAATGCTTGCCCAATGTGGCATAAATGAGGTAAAGGAAACATCGGAACCCTCATACAGCGACTTGATGTCGGAATTGTCGAAAGATATTGAACACAATTCCTTCCTGATAGTGGAAGACGAAAAGGTCTTTTCCAAAATACCTACGGCAAATTATAAAAAAGGATGCTTCCTGCCACTTTTTTACAAAACGCCAAATCATTACACACTAGAACTTGGAGCCGTAGTATTCCTTTATGATGCCGAGCCACTCAAATTCAGTATCAGAAAACGCGAGTGCGGACGGCTGCTGATGTTGCTCAGCGATGAGCTTGACAGATATATTGAACACTGTTCGTCAGAGAAATCTTTTGAACTATGGTATGACCAAGACGAAACCAAACGAAGATATCGTAAAACCAATTTTACTTCTAATCATCGATTACAACTGGGTAATTGGGATTTTGAGTCTCTTGATATTGAAAGTTTCGTGAAAATCCATAAAGGACTTTTCATGATGTCAAACGTTGTTGTAAGCCATGTCTATTCGGTTATTTCAGAAAAAGGCCGTGTTGATTTTGAGTCTCGTAAGATGTCCATACGAGACATATTCAGTAATAAGTATATTGCACTGTTATCCAAATTCAACGAAGAGCGTTGGGGTGGTACACTTGAGAGGGTAAACCTAGAGAATATTGATTTTGATTTGAAATGCAATGAGGTTATTTTGCAATCGCTAATAATCCAATGTCTAGAAAACGCATCTGGAAAGTATGCTGACAGGGCAAAGAAAATCAGTATTACATTTAGCCCGAATGGGTTCGCAATTTGTAACACAATAGTGAATGTTGCACCGAAACAATTGGCCCATGATAGAGATGTTTTCTACAAAAAATATGATGAAAAAGTGTTGGAGGATAATATTAGATTGTCCCATCTGTCAGACTATGGCATGACGTTGGTGTCGCTAAAAGTGTATTGTGAGTCGGTTGGCATGACATGTCGCTGGGAGTTCAGCGATGGTCCTGCTCCTTTTTTTAATGTTGAAATTTCCGTAAAAAAATAAAATAATGAAAAGAAACAAAGTTTTAATTATTGAAGACGAAGAGCCTCATTATAGGGACATCAAAGATAAAATTATCCCTCAGGAAATGTTCTCTATTTTCGATCAGGAAGGCTCGGCAGTCGGCAGTCTCTCTGTGGAGGAGAAAGATTCCGTTACAAAGTTCCATTCCACTGAAACAGGAGCCTTAAGGAAAAGTATGGATTTCATAGTGGAAACTATCAACAATCATTATCAAGAGATTGGCTTGATTATCTGTGATCTTCGCATTAATGGTAATAATGAAGCTGGAGGCCGGATTATTGAAACAATTCGGCATAGCCGGTTCCGTTTCAACAATACATGGTATGGAAAAGAGGTGCCATTTTAATAGTCTCCGAGTTGGTTGATAGAGATAAATTGAGAGCCTATGAAAGGTCAGCCGGTAATTGTATTTTTATTTCCAAGATGACGGCATTTAGCGATGAGGGGTCGGCTAGTTTGAGTTCTGTTTTGCATAGTTTGGCTATGCAGTTTGACGAGAATTCAAAAATTAAGGATTCGAAAAAGCAATATAAGGTAGCACTCTCTTTTACCGGAAGCAATGTTGATGCAGATGGAAAGGAACTAAAGATTAGAGGCTTCATTGAGGCACTTGCGAATGCTTTGAGCAAATATTATACAAGCGATGGGGTGTTCTTCGACATGAACCATCAAGAAGCTTCCAATGGGAAAACCTCTGACCAGTTTGTAAAGACATATAATAATGCTGAATATGTGGTGGTGTTTATTTCTGAAGGGTACAAAAATAAGACAAGCAGATGGTCGGCAGCAGAGTGGGAGGTAATAAAAAAACTTGATTTAAAAAAGCAAGTGATATTTGTCGCTATTGATAGTACATTAAAAGAAAGTGAGTTTAATACAGATTTAGGGATTGATGAAGTAATCTATAAAGATATGTTGGGTTTCTGTTCTGAATACAATAATCTATTAAATGTAGCTGATTCAGAAACTGTTGGTTGGATAAAAGAAAATGTTAGTAGTCTCCCGGTTACTCAGATAGTAGCCCATGTAGTGAAGAGCTATAATGAAAAATCATCGAAGATAATCGAAGAAGCAGCGAGTTTTATCGTCAAAACAATTAAGAAAAGAGAGACTTAGTGATGAAATTTAAACAAACCAACATGGTACTACCAGTAAATCTTGTGTTATAACATCCTATTACTATTTATTATAAAGTATTACTTATTCCCAAAATCACTTTTTCTAATTGCAGAAAAAGATGAATATGGTTTTTGTTTTGTCGTAAAATGGTGTTTTTACGACGGAATTAGATGTAAATAAACAATAAACTTGTTGAAAACTATATATTTGAAAGCATTAGAAAATGAGGAGGGGATAAGCTGCTTTTCTCTTCGGATTGGGTGTAAGAATTAAGGCTTCTGGTATTTGAATTGATTGCTTCGATGGAAGAGGAGGAGGCTGACAAAAATGGCTCAAAAACGGAAAAACGAAATCGAAATGAAGAAAATCGGCGACAAATCGTGGATTTTATCGCCGATAACGGGATTTCGGATTCAAAATCCATTTCGAAAGCCATCGGACTCAAGCCTTCAAGGACCCGTGACTACCTCAAACAACTCGTGGACGAAGGCATCCTTGAGGTGGAGGGGGAGTATAAAAACAGGAAGTATAGGATTAAGAAGTGAGTGGTTGGCTTGGGTGGGAATTTGGTGTAGAGATACAGAAAAATTATTGGGAGTAAGTAATCGTTTGAAATTAACTTGGCTGTAAGCTATCAGCCGTCAGCTATCAGCTTGGTAGCACCAGGGCTGACTGCTGATGGCTGACTGCTGACCGCCAAATCCTCTTGCCTTTTGTGTAAACTAAATATGCTCATCTACTTAATTCACGAAATGGCTGGTTTGTATAAAAGTTGTAAATTTGTGGGCTGAAATGGTTGCCGTTGGCAACGGTATTATTCCAAATCGGTGAAGCCATGAAAAGGTATACGATAACACAACTACAACAGATGCGGGAGTCAGAAGACCATGTTGAGTTCAAGAAGGGCGAACACGGGAATGTGTCCTATAATGGAGGCGACAAAGTGAAACCCAAGGACCGCCGTAAGTGTATTCTCGGATATGTTACAGCACTTTGCAATGAGGGTGGCGGACGAATGGCCATCGGCATGGAAGACGAGCATCCGCACAAGGTTGTTGGCACGAGACAGAATGAGAATGCCCTTGGCGAGTTGGAGAGCAATATCTATAGGGATTTGGGCATTCGTGTGGATGTTTATGAGTTGTTTGATGATGAAGCCAACAGGACAGGCCGAGTCTTGGTCATCGAAGTGCCTTCAAGACCTACGGGAAAGGCTTTCAGGTTTGAAGATGTGCCGCTCATGAGGGTTGGCGAAGACCTGTTGCCGATGGACGACAAGACGTACCTTTCCATCATTCAGGAACAAGAGCCTGACTTCTCCGAACAATTCTGCAAAGGAGCCACCTTTGAAGACTTGGATGTTGAAGCCATTAAGGTGATGAAGGAGAAGTATGCCAAGAGGCAGAACAATCCTTCCTTTGTTGCACTTGATGACCGACAGGCTTTGAGCGACTTGAACCTCATCGTTGGCGACCGTGTGACCAATGCTGCGGTTTTGTTGGTTGGTAAAGAGGTGTTCATCAATAAGCAGTTTCCACAAGCCAAAGTGATGCTGGAGTACAGGAATACCGAGGCGCAAATCCATTTCGACAACCGTATGCAGTTTGGCCAGCCGTTCTTCCTTCTGATAGACAAACTTTGGAATGCCATCAATATGCGCAACGGCTCGGTGCCTATCAGAGAAGGATCGTATATCTTTGGCATTCCGTTCTTTAATGAGGATGTCATCAGAGAGGTGGCAAACAATGCTTTTGCGCATCGAAGCTACAGAATAAACAGTGAAATCGTGGTCAAACAATATCCTATGAAACTGATCATCATCAATGCTGGTGGGTTCCCCAAAGGTGTGACCATCGACAACCTACTGACAACGCCAAGCATACCTCGCAATAGGTTGCTGGCTGATATTCTGGCCAAGACAGGTATCGTGGAGCGTTCCGGCCAAGGCATGGACAAGATTTTTCTGAACACGCTTTCGGAAGGCAAACCAGAGCCTGACTATTCAGAAAGCGATGACTTCAATGTGACGGCCATACTGTCGGCCAATGTGAAGGATAAAGCTTTTGCGATGTTTGTGCAAGGCATTCAGCAGTCGATGCCCGAGGACAAGAAGTTGACCGTGTTTGACGTGATGACGCTTTGCGAGGTGAGGGATGGCAAGAAACCACTTACCAACAAGCAGATAGCTCAGAAGCTGGAGCAGATGGGATTCTTGGAGAAGCGGGGCAAGACAAATGCCGTCCATTATATTCTGCCAAGACGATACTACGAGCTTGCTGGCGACATGGCATCCTATTCTTTGGCAACAGACTGGGACATTGATCAGGTGTGGGCGGTAATCAAGCCGTTCCTGCAGAAATATGGGAAGGCAAAGCGGGCAGATTTGGATAAGGTCGTGGGAAACCATATTTCGGAGAAACAAATGCGGAGGTATCTTGATGAGCTCAGAGAGAAAGGATTGGTCAAAACAGAAGGGAAAAGGAATTACATGTATTACATGATTGGAAAGGGCGAAGAAAAGGGCGAAGAAATAGAGTGATTACACTTTATTTAATAGGTGTATTAAGTTGTAATTATCTGATTATTAACATTGTTTTAAGGGCGAAGAAAAGGATGTATAAAAAAGTCTATAGATAGATGCATTTGGTATTCGAGCCGATAGCTTCGATGAACGGAGAGGAGCCTGATAAAACGACCATAAAACCCAAAAATCGAAATCGAAATGAAGAAAATCGGCGACAAATCATCGATTTTATCGCCGATAACGGGGATTTCAGACGCAAAAACCATTTCGAAAGCCATCGGACTCAAGCCCTCAAGAACCCGCGACTACCTTAAACAGCTCATGGACGAAGGCATTCTTGAGGTGGCGGAGGAGTATAAAAGCAGGAAGTATAGGATTAAGAAGTGAATGGCTGGTATGGGTGGGAATTTAGTACAGAGATACTGAAAAGTAATTGGAAGAAATTCACGAAATGACAGGTTTGTATAAAAGTTGTAACTTTGTGGGCTGAAAAAGAAATCGGAATCGTATGACAGAGCAAGAACTTGTTGAATTATGCAGTTTGGGTGAAAACACCACTGTGCAGTTTAAGTTGGAATTCACCACTCCAAAACAGATTGCAGAAGAGTTGGTGGCTTTTGCCAACACTCACGGAGGCACCATTGTGTTTGGTGCCGAGGATAAGACAGGCAGAATGGTGGGACTCACTTACGAACAGTTGCAATATACTTCACGCGAATTGGGCAATACTGCCAATGACCATGTGAGGCCGACCATCTATATTGAAACTGAAACACTGAAACATGATGGACAAGCCTATCTGGTGGCCTACGTGAAGAGTGGTGATTACAAGCCATACAAAGATTTGTCAGGTAATATCTGGGTAAAGCAAGGCGCCGACAAACGTCGTGTTACGGAAAACGCCGAGATTCGCAGGCTTTTCCAGAAGTCACATCAATACCAGGCAGACGAGGAAGGTGTTGACGGCAGTAGCGAGGCTGACATTGACACAAAGGCTCTTGACGAATACTTCAACAAGGTTTTCGGAAAGAGGGTTGACGAGTTCAATATCCCAGTCCCAACGATTCTGAAGAATGCACACATCACAGATGAACTTGGACGGCTTACCATTGCAGGACTGATGTATTTTGCCAAGGAGCCTCAGATGTTTCGTCCCCAACATTGCATCAAAGCGGTATGGTTTGTGGGGAATCACATCGGTAGCACACAGTATCGTGACAGTCGCGACATCACGGGAACCATCCCTGAGATGTATGAGGACGCAATGCGATGGTTGAAGTCTTGTTTAAGCCGTCCGCAAAATGGCCAGTCATTCAACAGCGAAGGAGATTTGGAGATTTCAGAGGTGGTATTGCAAGAACTTGTCCAGAACGCATTGGTGCATCTGGACCTTCTAAAGCCTGCAGCCATCAGGTTGCTTGTCTTTGACAACAGGGTTGAGATTGTGAATCCTGGTTGTTTGCCAGACGGACAGACCATCGATGAAATCCTGCTCGGCAATTCAGACCCACGCAATCCCCAACTGGCACAATTTGGATCCAAGACGATGCCCTACAGGGGACTTGGCTCGGGCATTCCGCGAGTGATGGCTGAGAATTGTGACGTGGAACTGATAGACCGTCCCGACGGCAATCAGTTCATTGCTCGCATTTGGAGGACTACCCAAAAGGACGAAACCACTACCCAAAAGGCCAATGAAGAGCTGATTTCCGCTACCCCAAAGGATGAATCCACTACCCAAAAGAGCAAAATTACTACCCAAAAGCCTTTGACAACTACCCAAAAGGAAATCATAAAATACCTGCAAGAACATCCGACAGCAACCCGACAGGAAGTGGCTGAGGCTATCGACGGCATTACCGAGGATGGTGTTAAGTACAACATTGGTCGATTGCAGCAATATAGGGTGTTGAAGCGTATTGGTGGCCGCAAGAATGGACATTGGGAAGTGATAGGTGACCATAATTGAAAAAAGGCTATATTTGCAGCCTTAAAAGGACATGCATAATAGAGTTTTTCGTGCCCATTCTGCAAGTATTTGGTATTCGAACTGATAGCTTCGATGAACGAAGAGGAGTCTGATAAAACGACCATAAAACCCAAAAATCGAAATCGAAATGAAGAAAATCGGCGACAAATCAATAACGATATGAAAAATTCGGGCGAAACCCATTAGGATTCCGCCCGATTCTGTTTTAATGTAAGACCCGCTCAAAACGTCTCTGGCACCCTGTCGGCCCCTTCGTCAGCCTCGAAATAAGGCCGCTTTTCGAAACCGAACATGTTGGCGATGATGCTGTTCGGGAATTGACGGATGCTTTGGTTGTAAGCCTTGGCGGCTTCGTTGAAGCGCTGGCGCTCTGTCAGGATGCGGTTCTCGCAACCTGCCAGCTGGGCTTGCAAGGTGAGGTATTCCTCGTTGGCTTTCAGGTCGGGGTAGTTCTCTACGGAGACGATGAGGCGGTTCAAGGAACTGCCCAATTCATCTTGCGCGGCTTGGAAGTCCTTCAGGTCGCTTTCGGTGTAGTTCTCGATGTTGACCGTGGTGGCAGCGGCTTTCTGGGCCCGGGCTTCCGTCACGGCTATCAAGGTGCCTTGCTCGTATTCCGAGTAATTCTTCACCAAGGCGACGAGGTTAGGCACAAGGTCGGCACGGCGTTGGTAGACGTTCTCCACCTGTCCCCATGCCGTAGTCATGGCCTCCTGTTTCTTCACGAAACCATTGTAGGCACCAATGCCCCAAATGAGGATGACAGCCACAACGGCAACGATGATGATTCCTATTTTCTTCATAAGTAGTGTTTTCGTTGACTATGACCACTGACCATGACTTTGACAGCGACACCATGGAGGCCGATTTCCACACCATGGGCTGAAATGGTCATTGTCATGGTCAATAGTCATGGTAAAAATCAGATGAATTCCAACTTATCTTGCGTGGTGTTCTTCTCGCAGTAGTGGCAGTGTAGCTTGATGTTGCCTTGTGCGTCCTTGATGACGGTGAACTTGGTCGGCACGTCGTGTTCCTTGTTGGTGACGCAGTTGGGGTTGAAGCACTTCACGATGTGCTCGATGCTGTCAGGGATGGTCACGGTCTGCTTCCTGATGACCTCGAAGTCCTTGATTTCGATGATGGAGGCGGTGGGGGCGACGAGGGCGATCTTGTTCACATCTTCGGGCTCGAAGTATTTGTTGGAGACCTTGATGAAGCCCTTGGTGCCGTATTTCTTGCTCTCCACATTGGTGCCGAAATACACGGGGTTGCTGACTTTCTCCAAGCCTAAGATCTTGACGACTTGGAACACTTTGTCGGCGGGGATATGGTCGATGACGGTGCCATTCTCAATGGCGGAAACTGTCAGTTCTTTCTTTTTTTCCATGTCTGCTATATGTTGAATTGTTGATTGTTTAACTGTTGAATTGTTGGTTGGTCACAAAACTTGCAAAACCCTCAAAACCATTTTTTTTCTGGTTGTGGGAAGCCCGCCAACCGGCGGCTTCCCGGCAGCGACACGGTTGTGGAGCCGCCCACAGTTTTCTTTGGAGTTTTGCATTGTTTTGTAGGTTTTGTGATTACTTAAGACCTAATATAGAAGCGATAAGTGCTTGACGGGCGTAGACGCCGTTTTGTGCCTGCTGGAAGTAATAGGCCTTCGGGTTGGCGTCGACGTCGACGTGGATCTCGTTGACGCGCGGCAGCGGGTGCAGCACACGGCAGTTGGGCTTCGAGTTCTCCAGCATGGCGTTGCGCAGCACGTAGGAGTTCTTCACCTTCTCGTATTCCTCGGGGTCGGGGAAGCGCTCGCGCTGGATGCGGGTCATGTAGATGATGTCGGAGTGGGGGATGGCGTCCTCTAATTCGGTGTACTGGTGGTATTCGAGGTTGCGGTCCTTGATGTGTTGCTTCACCACGCTCGGCAGCTTCAGCTCGACGGGTGAGACGAGGTTGAACTTCGCGTTGAAGTTGCACATGGCCTCCACGAGGCTGTGGACGGTGCGGCCGTATTTCAGGTCGCCAACGAGGGTGATTTCAAGGTTTTCGAGTGTGCCTTGCGTCTTGCGGATGCTGTAGAGGTCGAGCATGCACTGGGTGGGGTGTTGGTTGGCACCGTCGCCCGCGTTGATGACTGGCACCTTCGACACCTCAGAGGCGAAGCGGGCCGAACCCTCGATGGGGTTACGCATGACGATGAGGTCGGCATAGCTGGCCACCATGGTGATGGTGTCGGCGAGGGATTCGCCCTTCTGGATGCTTGTTCCGGCGGTGCTGCTGAAGCCGATGACGTTGCCGCCCAACAGTTGGATGGCCGTCTCGAAGCTCAGACGTGTACGGGTGGAAGGCTCGAAGAACAGCGAGGCGATGATGCGCCCGTTCAGCAGGTTCTGGTGCGGGTTTTTCTCGAAGTCCTCGGCGATGTCGAGGACATGGCAGATTTCTTCAGGCGTGTAGTCGCTGATGGAAATCAGGCTGCGGTTTTTCAGTGAAATTGACATAGGCTTATCGGTTTAATATGTTGAACTTGGCAAAAAAAAGACGGTCGACAAAGCGACCGTCAATATGAAAAAGTAGGAAATTCAATTTTGTGGAACCCGTTGATTCCGTGGTGATAATCTTTTCCGATGGCTTGTTTAAGTACTTCATCGGACTGCAAAGATAGAGAATAATTTGATATTTCGCTACGATTGTAGGAATTTTTTATTCTCTTGGAGCTTCCCTGCTGATGGTGAAGGTCTGACCGGCAGCAGTGGCGTTAACGAAGAAGGCCTCCAAAGGAGCGATGGCACCTTCGATAAGCTCCAATTGGTTGTCGACCAAGCGGTAGAAGGCCATGCCTTCGGCATCGGTGGTGATGTAGGCCTCGCAGGGGAACGGGTTGCCGCAGAGGTTCCATCCGCCGTGCTCCACCTCATCGTAGGAAGGAGTCACTACGACAGGCTCGCTGCTGTTGCGGAGCGTGGCGGTGAAGAGCATCTCCATGTCGTCGCGGTTGGCATAGAGGAAGCCAACGCCGTTCTGCAAGTCGATGCCGTCGTGGTTGTTCTGCCATTCCTCGTCGGTGGCGGTTCTGTCCCAGCTGTAGAGGTCGTAGTCGCTTTCTTCGGTCAAGAGACCTGCGTCGGCGGCTGAGACGGGAACGGCAATTGGCAGGGTCATGAGGTTGTAGCCATTGTTGGTTCCCACATAGTCGGTGCCGTAGCCGATGACGAACTTCTTCATGGTGGCGGTAACATCGCTGTTGGTCTTCAGCTGGCCGCCGTCCTCGATGGTGAGGGTAGCGTTACCTTCGATGGTGATGTTGTTGGCTTCGGCAACGTCGAAGACGGTGGCTTCGGCGCGGAGGATGACGTTCTCATCAATGGTAGGCACGCCAACGGGCACCCAGTTGTCGCCATTGCTCCATTCGCCCTCGATGACGAAGATCTTGGTGTTTTCGTCCAAAGTGGTGAAGGCGATGGCTTCGCTATACTCGGTCTCTTCGTCTTCGCAAATGCCTTTCACTTTCACAAGATAAGTGGTCTCGGGAAGGATGTAACTTTCATCGTTAAGGATGAAGGGCGATTCCGTGGCGGTATAGTTCATCTCCGATAAGAGGACATTACTTTCGATGGTGATGTCGTCCACGTAGAAGCAGTCGTCGTTAGTATTCACACTGGTATCCTTTGTGTAATACCAGCGGAGGGTGTGGGAACCGGCTTCAAGCGTGTAGGTGTAGTTGATCCACGAGCCATTGCCAGAGATGCCATTAAGGCTAGACTGATTGACGCCGTCGATGCTGAAATATCCCTTGTCGTATGATGATTCAGAGGAAATTCTTGCCCAGAAGCTGAGGGTGGCATCATGCTCAATGGTAACCTCAAGATTCAGGTCGGAAGTTGCACTGTTTACTCCAGCGCCACCACTCTTCACGGAATAGCTACCGGAATGTTTGTCGTTGCTGGTCACTGTCCAGGGATAGTCGGTGGTTGTGGTGGTGAAGTCGCTGATGTTTTGGTCTTCGAAGTCATAATTGGTTGTGGACATTTCGTATTGTCCCACCCAAACATTGTAGCTTTCGCTGTAACCTGTCCAGGCGATGGTGGCACCGTATGCGGTTTCTTGGGTGGCAGACAAGTCGAAGGGCACAGGGCAGGCTCTGAGCGTGGTGAAGTTGCCAATATTTGACCATTGGCTCAAGCCGTCTACTTCGCCGCAGTTGGCCTGCACCTTCCACTGGTATTCAGTCTCGGGAAGCAGATCTTCGATGAGAAGGCTGTTGTCGGTGGTGGTGATTTCTTCCGACCATCCGAAGATGCCGAAGTCGTCGACCATGATGAAGAAACCGTCGGTAAAGTCATGACGGATGGCGATGTAACACAGTTGTCCGTCGTATTCGCTCAGGTCGATGGAGACTTCGGTCCACGTCGAGCTGGCAGCAGCCTTTTCCTTAAGGACTATGTCAAAGTCTTCAATGGCGTTGCCTGTGGTGGAGAGAAGCACTTCGTACTCGTCTTGGGCATCGTCGTAAGTGGAGCGCGAGACCCAGAACTTCAGCGTGGTTTGGTTGGGGAACTGAATCTGTGGTGAGACGAGCCAGTTGTCAGCATGAATGTTTTGATCACTATAAGCTACTGCGGCAAAAGATCCGCTATGCGCGCTCAAGTCAGCACTGTTATCGTGCGGGTTTTCAATCTCCCACACCCACGATTCGGGATCGCCTTGATGGTATACGGTCCACAGGCTGTGGAAGTCTTCATCAGATTCGAAGTTTTCGAAGAAGAAGGTCTTATAGTAGCTCACATTGTAGCTCTCGGCATCGCCGGTCCAATTCAGCACCGCGCTGTTTGAGGTGACCTCTGTGGCATCCAGCGGGGTAGGAGCGGGGCATGAAATGTCGGTAGTGAAGGTGACGGGTTCACTTTCGGCGCTTATGCCTTCCTCGCCGCAGTCGCCTTGAACGACGACTTCGTAAAGGGTCTCTGGAGCAAGGCCAGTGAGGGTAATGGACGTCGAGTCGGCAGTGACGGTTTGCCATTCGCCAGCGGGAACTAATTCACTAATGGTGAAATCGTCCACATAAACATAATAGGCATAGTCGCCATAATAATGGAATGCAATATATTTCACATTCTCGGCAATCTCGTGCGTGTAGGTTTGCCAATCTGTGGTAAGAGAAAGACTGGTCCAAGTAAATGCATCAATGTCGTCGGTGGTGGTGGAATAACCCACTTTCAGGCTTTCGGTATCATTGGTGTTATATTTCTTATAGTAGAATTTGAGGTCTCCCGACACGGTAAGTCTGGGAGAAACTAAATATTGGTTGTAATCATCTGCACTACTATATGAAGAGAATCTGAAGCCATAAGAGCCGCTGTGGGCAGCATTAGCATTGCGACCAGCATAGCCTGATGCGATATTGTTGGCCGTATTCATACTAGTAAAGGTCCAGTTGGTTAATGAATTTTCGTTTTCGAAGCTTTCCTCAAACAAAACATTAGTGCCCGCTGATATTCTATAGCTCACAATGTAACTTTCGCTAGATCCATTCCATGTGACAGTGGCCCCGTGGCCAGTGACGCTGTTTTCAACAACGGCAAGGTTGGTGGGAGCGGGGCAAGCGATGATAGTGGTGAAGCTTGTGGTTGCGCTCGGATGGCTTTCTTCATCGCCACAAATGCCGATCACTTGTACATTATAAGTAGACTCGGGGTGGATGTTTACGGCATCGTAAAGAACGAAGGGCGATTCTTCGGCCTCGTAGGTCATCCATGAGGTTTCGGTGGAACCACTTTCAATGGTGATGTCGTCAATGCAAAGTACCCATTGGTCATAGCAGTCCCAATGGCGGATGGCAATATAACCCGTTTGACCAGCGTATGCGCTCAAGTCGACGGTATATGGAGTAGGGTTAAATCCATTTTCGGACAAAGATAAAATCCAAGTCTCAACGGTCGTGAAGCTTTCCGTGTTGGTGTTGTCGGTCGTTGATACCATCACGGAGAACTTCTCGGCACAGTAACTAGTGTTTCTGGCGCCTGCAAAGAAGGAGATGCTTCCGCCCAAGCGTACCTGCGGAGAAACGAGATAGTTGTCGGGAGTGACTGCGCCGTAGGCGGTGCCGCCTGACGAGGTGGCGGAAATGTATGATTCGGAAATCATGAATCCCGAAGAGCTGTTGTGGCCAAACGATGACCAATCCTGTATGTTACCAGTATTACCGTCATAAGAAACATGTGTGGTGCTATGGTGCCAGTTGTTCGGTGAATCGCCAGTATTGCCTTTTAATATAGTCCAGCCTTGCGTGGTGCCGTCTTCAAAGTCGTAGGTGGTTACCGAGGAGGTTTCTGCTTCGGCTACCATAACCAAATAGCTGTCACTGTAGCCCGTCCAGGCGATGGTGGCACCGTGACCGGTTTCGTTGCTGGCAGTCACGTTGGTGGGAGCAGGGCATGCCATGGTAGTGGTGAAGCTAACGATCGGGCTCAAATTGCTTTCTTCATCGCCGCAAAAGCCTTTCACTTGTACACTATAGGTGGATTCAAGGTGGATGTTTGCAGCATCGTAGAGAACAAAGGGCGATGCATTGACATCGTAGGTCATCCATGAGGTTGAGGTGGGACCGCTCTCAATGGTAATGTCGTCGATATAAAGTAAATGCTGGTCAGTGCAGTCATAGTGTCGGATGGCCACATACCCCAATCCGCTGTATGCACTCAGGTCCACGGTGTACTCATGCCAGCTGTTATCAGACAAAGTCACCGTTAATTCTGTGTAAGTGAAGTCGCTTGCGCTGGTGTTGCCTGACTCTGATACCATCACGGAGAACTTCTCCGCAGGATAATTGCTCATTCGTGACGCCGCATAGAAGGTGATGCTTCCGCCTAAACGGATCTGCGGAGAAACGAGGTAGTTATCGGGAGTGACAGCATGAGCATCAGAACCTCCTGATGTAGTAGCGGAAATGTAAGATTCGGAAAGCATCATTCCACTAGTAGAATTATGACACTCTGGAACAATTTGGTTTCCGTTGGAGTCATAACCAGTGTATTCCGTATTATGCATCCAGCTATGTGGCGAAGTGGTGTTGCCTTGGAAGGTCGTCCATCCTTGCCAGCCGTCCTCAAAGTCGTATGAATAAGTGATGCTTTGTTCCGTTTCACTCACCATAACTCTGTAGCTGTCACTGGTGCCGTCCCAAGAGATGGTAGCACCATGGGCGGTTTCGTCGGTGATGGTCACGTTTGTGGGTGAGGGACAAGATGCGGTGCTTTCAAAATTGGCTACGACTTCTATGTCTTCGCTCACGGTGAAGCTATAGGCGTGGTTGGTAGAGACCACGATGCCATTCACCGTCCAGTTGCTGAAAGCATATTCACTGTTGGTGGCCGAGGCTGTCAGTGTGCAGGTGGCACCCGCAGGGTATTGTCCAGCACCCGTCACCCTGCCGATTCTGGAGGGCGAAACAGATGCAGTGACGTTATAGGTGGTAATACTCGTTTCCTCGAAAAGATACACGTTTGCCGAGGATGTACCAAGGCTGAAACCACTAGTACCAGGAGTGATGTAACAAGTAGTAGTGAAAAGAGTACCACACTCACAAGATAAACTATTGTTGGAATATGTCCAATTTGTTGAAGAAGTGCTAGCAGATAGAGTGTAGCCTGATAAAATGTTGCCACTACCGTTAATATAGTATGTTGTCCCACTTTTCGAGTGTGAGAAATTCCAGCCGCTTGTTGCTCTCCATACCGCTGTGGGTTCTGCCACGTCAGCTATGTATGCGGCATTGCTGGTGGCGCTGATGCCAGAATTGATATGCACAAAACTGGCGGTAATAGTCGATGCGGTTGACGATACCTGTGACAACGCCAACGCGTCGGAATTAGCTGTTGCGCTGTTCACGATGAGGTAGTTACTGCCAGAGCTGGGTGACGACACACGTTTATAAACCGTCATGGTTCCTCTGTCGCCTCCTCTGTCGGGTGTAACTTGAATCGTCTTAGTTTCTTGTGCTTTCGCTGCCCAAGACACGAAAAGTGCCATTAGCAGCATGATAATGGTAAACCTTTTGTTCATAAGCATAAAGTGTTATTTGTTAATGATTTATTGAATTAATTCTTTAAAAAAGTTAGAGCATTTGGCTTTTTAGAAAAAAGTTTCAGCCTGCAAAATTAAAACTTTTTTGTGACACGGCAGCAAAATGAGCGGGAAAAACTCCAATTAATTGAAAAAAGGCCGGCAGCTTGCGCCACCGGCCTTCCTTGAAAAAGTTAGTATGCAACTAAAACTTACATTCTTATTTACTTGGCAGGAGCTTCCCTGCTGATGGTGAAGGTCTGTCCTGCAGCCGTAGCCTTAACGAAGAAGCCTTCCATGGGAGCGATGGCACCAGTGACAGGAACGAAATCGCTGCCAATCAGGCGATAGAAGGTCATGCCTTCGGCATCGGTGGTGATGTAGGCTTCGCAGGGGAACGGATTGCCGTAGAGGTTCCATCCACCGTGTTCCACTTCGTCGTAGGCAGGAGTCACAACAATAGATTCGCTGCTGTTGCGGAGCGTGGCGGTGAAGCTCATCTCCATGTCGTCTTGGTTAGCATAGAGGTAGCCAGCGCCGTTCTGCATGTCAATGCCGTCGTGGTTGTTCTGCCATTCCTCGTCGGTGGCGGTTCTGTCCCAGCTGTAGAGGTCGTACTCGCTTTCTTCGGTGATGAGACCTGCATCGGCGGCAGAGATGGGATCGGCAATCGGCAGGGTCATGAGGTAGTAGCCATCGTTGGTTTCTACATAGTCGGTGCCGTAGCCGATGATGAACTTCTTCATGGTGGCTTCGACGTCGGCGTTGGTCTTCAGCTGGCCGCCATCCTCGATGGTGAGTGCGCCTGCATCGTCGATGGTGATAATGTTAGCCTCGGCGACGTCGAAGACGGTGGCTTCGGCGCGAAGGATGACATCCTGCTCGATGGAAGGAACGCCAGCGGGCACCCAGTTGTAGTCGTCGCTCCAGTCGCCCTCGGTGATGAAGATCTTGGTGTTTTCGTCAAGCGTGGTAAAGTTGATGATATCGCTATACTCGGTCTCTTCGTCTCCGCAGATGCCTTTCACTTTCACCATATAGGTGGTTTCGGGAAGGATGTTCGTGGCATCGTTAAGGATGAAGGGTGATTCCGTGGCGGTATAGTTCATCTCCGATAAGAGGACATTGCTTTCGATGGTGATGTCGTCCACATAGAAGCAATCGTCGTTACTATTTACACTACCATCTTTCTTGTATCTCCACATAAAAGTGTGGGTGCCAGCTTCCACTTCGTACGAGCGGAGGTCAAATGTTGTGCTATTGATGAATTTATCGCCTTGTTGTATACCATCAATGTAGAAGGTGCCATAATCCCAATCATTAGATTGACTGGTTTGTTCACTAGAACATCTGGCGGCAAAACTAATTGTACCATTTCCTTCGAAGTCAACAGTAATTTGGATGGAAGAGCTTGAATTGCCAATGTTATAGTTGCCACTCTTCAAGCTGTAGGAACCGTTATTTGAAGAAGCATTCGTTACCACCCAGGGATAATTGGCGTCGTTGGTCCAAGTTGAGGGAATTGTTTGGTCCTCGAAGTCATAACCAGTTGTAGACACTTCGTATTGTCCCAGCCAGACATTGTAGCTTTCGCTGTAGCCCGTCCAGGCGATGGTGGCACCATTGGCTGTTATTTCGTTGACATTCAAGTCGAATGGGACGGGACAGGCCTTGAGGGTGGTGAAGGTGCCGATGTTTGACCATTGGCTCAAACCGTCTTCATCGCCACAGTTGGCCTGCACGTGCCACAAGTATTCGGTTTCAGGCAACAAATCTTCGATGAGGAGGCTGTTTTCGGTAGTGGCAATGGGTTCCGACCATCCGAAGATGCCGAAGTCGTCAACCATGATGAAGAATCCACTAGTAAAGTCATGATGGATGGCGATGAAGCATGGCTGTCCGTCGTATTCGCTCAAGTCGATGGAAACTTCGGTCCAAGTCGAGCTGGCAGCCGCCTTTTCCTGAAGGACTACGTCAAAGTCCTCGACAGCATTGCCCGTGGTGGAGAGACGCACCTCGTACTCGTCTTGGGCATCGTCGTAGGTGGAACGCATGACCCAGAACTTCAGCGTGGCTTGGGTGGGCATTGTAATCTGAGGCGTGATAAGCCAGTTGTCGGCATGAACATCAGTATCGCTATAGGCTACGGCGGCATAATTACCGCCGTGGGCATTCAAGTCAGCACTATTGTCATGCGGGTTTTCAATGCCCCATTCAAATGAGCTTTCATCGCCATTTTTGTAAATAGTCCACTGGCTGAGGTCTTCTTCAAAGCTGTCGAAGAAGAAGGTTTTATAGTAGCTTACATTGTAGCTCTCGGCATCGCCTTCCCAATGCAACACTGCGCTGTTTGAGGTGACATCTGATGTTGTCAAATCATGGGGAGCAGGGCAAGTCACATCGGTGATGAATGTGACGGGTTCGCTTTCGGCGCTCATGCCTTCCTCGCCGCAGTCGCCTTGAATAACGACTTCGTAGTAAGTCTCAGAGGCAAGACCTGTGAGGGTAATTGTGGATTCCTCAGTGGTGACAGTCTGCCATTCGCCGCCGGTAGTTTCAACGCCAACAACAATGTCATCGATGCAAAGGTACCATTGGTCGTTGGAAGTGTATTTCCAGCAGATGTATTTCGTTCCAGCAGGAATGGTTTCGCTGTATAGATGCCATTCTCCGTCAGAAGCGGTGTATGTCGAACCAAAAGTGAACGAGGATGTCTCATCGTTCGTTGAACTAAAGCCTACTTGGAATGTTTCTGACCATGTTGTTGAGGCATTCTTATAATAGAACTCTAACTTTGTTCTTGAAGTAACTCCCGTGAGCACTGGTGAGATGAGGTATTGGGGAGGGGTGACGCTGTAGTGGAAGGTGAAGCTGCCGCTGCCAGAATGGATATAGGAGCTGGTTGTGGAAATTCCCGTAGCCGCATAGCAATCACGAAGTGTCCAGTCACTTAAATCGTTCTCAAAGTATTCGGAAAAGATGGTAATAATGCCACCAGCCTCTCTGTATGTTACATTATAGCTGTCACTGCTTCCAGTCCAAGTGACGGTGGCCTCGTGGCCGGTGATGTTGTTTACGGTCACGTCAGTGGGAGCAGGGCAAGTTACCGTGGTGGTGAAAGTGATTATGGCAGGGGCGCTAAATTCTCCGTCAATCACACCACTTGGACTTATGGTTCCACAGATTCTGCGAATATAGGCATCGTATTCGGTCTCAGGGGCAAGACCAAAGAAAAATCCAGTAGGTGGATTAGAATTGGTTGGCCTGTCGATAGCTACAGGAGCATCGGTCCAATCGGGAGTTCCGCCATGTTCAACGCAAACAAATTGGAAGTAAACTGTTGGATGATCAGCATCAGCTACCCTTTCCCAACTCACGGTAGCACCGTGGCCATTGATGTCGCTAACGGTGAGACCAGTAGGAGCGGGGCATGAAACCTCAGTGGTGAAAGTGACAGGTTCGCTTTCAGCGCTCATGCCTTCCTCGCCGCAGTCGCCTTGAATAACGACTTCGTAAAGGGTCTCTGGGACGAGGTCGGTGAGGGCGACGAAGGTGTCTTCAACGGTGACGGTCTGCCATTCACCAGCGGTAACAGGATAGCCGACGAATACATTGTCGATATGCAAGTTGTTGTCGCCGTTGCCCGTAGTCGTTGATTCACCATAGAAAGCAATCTTCACGACCTTGCCAACATAACTAGAGAGGCCGATGCTGACATTTTGGCCGGCGGTGGGGATGTCGTTATATACATAACTGGATCCGCTGTTGTTCCACTCGCGCAGAATGTGCCATGCATTGTCGGCATAAACCAGGACTACAAACCTGTCGTCATCGCATGTGCCAGAAGCAGCACCAGTGCCGCTGTAGGCGGTCAAGGCAAGGTCGAAGTTTAAATCAAAGTCGTTGCCCACATTGATTTCTGGGGTGATGAGCCAGCCGTAGCGAGAAGAACCATAGATGTTGATTCTAGCATGGTAGTCAAACACGCCATTGTTGTTGCCGAAAGACCATTGTGTCGAAGTACTAAACGCTCCTCCATCTATAATGGTAGAGAGTAGACCAGTTTTGTTTTCCCAACCAGAAGGAAGGTTACCCGAATCGAAACCTTCTTCAATACCATCCATATAGGCAGCTGTTCTATACTTCACAATATAGCTTTCGCTGCTGCCAGTCCATGTGACCAAAGCCTCATGGCCAGTGATGTCGCTCACGTTCACGTCAATGGGTGCAGGACATGCTACGGCAGTGGTGAAGTTAATGGTGGTGCTGGCATTGCTCTCTTCGCCATCACAAATGCCTATCACTTTCACATCATAAGAGGTCCCTGGGTTGAGGTCATTAATGGTAAATGGCGATGCTGAAGCGGGATAAGTAGTCCATTGAGATTCTTCACCGGTATAAATGGTGATATCGTCAACAGCCAAGAACCATTGGTCGTAGCAATCGAAGTGGCGAATGGCGACATAGCCCATGCCACTGTAAGCGCTCAGGTCAACGGTATAAGGCGAAGAGGTATATCCAGCTGAGGATAAAGATAAAGTCCAAGTCCCAACGGTTGTGAAGCTGGCAGGGTTGGTGTTGTCAGTCGTTGAAACCATTACAGAGAACTTCTCTGCACAATAACTTGTGTTTCTGGCACCTGCATAGAAGGAGATGCTTCCACCCAAGCGAACCTGCGGTGAAACGAGATAGTTGTCGGGAGTGACAGCCTGGCCAGCGCCACTTGAAGAGCCGGAGATGTAGGACTCGGAGAGCATGAATCCATCGGAGTTGTTGTAACCGTAGCCGGTGGAGAAGTCATTGTTGGAGGTGGGGTAAGCGGTGTTATGCATCCAGCTGTTAGGCGAAGTTGTGTTGCCTTGGAAGGTCGTCCAACCTTGCCAGCCATCTTCAAAGTCATAGGTATAATTGGCCGATTCAGCTTGGCTGGATTGTTTCACCATGACAAGGTAGCTGTCGCTTGATCCGTTCCAAGTGAGGGTGGCACCATTTGAAGTGACATTACTCACAGTTAGGTCAGTGGGTCTTGGGCAGGAAGACGAGCCGGAATCTTCATAAGTGAAAGTAGTTTTTGGCAGGAAGTTGCGCTGGGAACCACTCACAGAGCTAAGGTTGCTGTAGCTGTATCCCTGATATGAAGCACCTGTTACAGTTTCGCCATACCAAGATGAAGTTACATAATCGCCTTCGACAGTGTTATACACTCCAACTAGTAGGTTGCCGCCGCTATATTCGTAAGGCGTGGTGAAAGATATGTTCATCTCGCCGTTAATGATGCTTAAAGCACCATTGTAAACGGTTGTACCTGTTCCGGAAAATGTACTGATGGTAGTACTTCCAACTTCTGTCAAAAAGACTTGGAAATTGGCACTGCCCCAAGTCACGCTGGATTGTGAGGCGTAGAATTTCATGCCAGTAATGGTGCCTGATTCCATATCTCCAAGTTCAGAGGCAGGATACACCATTTCGCACTTCAGGTAAGCATCGGCATAATAGCCGTAAACAGGAACAAAATTATTGGTTGTTGTCCCGTTATGCACAGTCAACGTTTCCTGTGCATTCGCTGCCCAAGGCGCAAAGAGTGCCATTAGCAGCATCAAAATAGATAGTTTTTTAATCATAAGAGTAAAGTTTTTATGTGTTAATAATATAGTTGTTCGTCTCTTGATGATAACCCATTCATACCTTAGTATACTAATCGGATATTTAAGCGCGCAAATTTAATGTTTTTTGTGGAATAAAGTCAAGGAAAAGGCGTAGAATCCCTCATTTCATCAAAAAAAGACCGGTAGCTTGCGCCACCGGCCTTCCTTGAAAAAGTTAGTATGCAACTAAAACTTACATTCTTGATCACTTGGCAGGAGCTTCCCTGCTGATGGTGAAGGTCTGTCCTGCAGCCGTAGCCTTGACAAAGAAACCTTCCATGGGAGCGATGGCACCAGTGACAGGAACGAAATCGCTGCCAACCAGGCGATAGAAGGTCACGTCGTCGTTGGAGCTGAGATAGGCTTCGCAGGGGAACGGGTTGCCGTAGAGGTTCCAGCCACCGTGTTCTTCGTCGTAGGCAGGAGTCATGGTGATAGGCAGACTGCTGCGTTGCAATGTGGCGGTGATGTTCATTTCCACATCGCCCTCGTTGGCATAGAGGTAACCTGTGCCGTTTGCCATGCTTAGGCCAGAATGGTTGTAATGCCATTCTTCATCGGTGGCGGTTCTGTTCCAGGTGTAGAGGTCATAATTGCTTTGGGCGGTGATGAGACCTGCATTGGCAGTAGTGACGGCAGTGGTCGCAGGCATGGCGATGAGGTTGAAGCCATTGTTGGTTTGGGCAGCGTTAGCACCGTAGCCCTCAATGTTCTTCTTAATCGTAGCGGAGATGTCGCTGTTGACCTTCAGCTGACCGCCGTTTTCAATGGTGAGGGTTGTGCCCTCAAAGAGGATGCGGTTGGCTTCGGCCACGCAGCCGCTCGGAATGGTGACATCGGCGCGAATGATGACCTTGCTGTCGAGGGTAGGAGTGCCTTCGGGCATCCAGTTGCTGGCCGTGTTCCAGTCGCCCTCGGCGACAAACACCTTGGTGCCGTTAAGCTCCGTTTCGAAGGTGGCCAGGTCGCACCAACCATCAGGATTACAGTCGCTTCTCACTTGGACTTCATACTGTGTGCCTCCATCGAGGTTGATGAGTTGTGCCTCGGTTTCAGCGGTGGTTTCTGTCATCCATTGTCCACCGATAGCTTCATGTCCAATGGTGAAATCGTCGATAAACAAGAAGTATTTACGATACGAAATGCATTGGATGGCGATGTACTTGGTGCCGGCCGGCAGGTTAGCCTGATAGGTTTGATACACGTTGGTGCTAACGGTGATAGGCTCGCTCCAGCTGAAGGAATCAACCTCATCGTTGGTGGTTGAGACGCCAACCATGAAGGTCTCGGCATAACTTGAGGCATAAGCACGATATTTGAACTCGAGAACGCTATTGTTTGTGATATAGCTTGTGAGCTCAGGAGAAATCAGGTATTGGTGAGGTTCGGGGTTGCTTGCATCCGTAACACGGTAGAAAGCGAAGGCACCGTTCGTGAGGCCGGTTCTTGGCTCGCAATCAATCATGGTCCAGCTGTCGATGTTGTCGCTGAAGTCTTCTTTGAAGTGGGTAACCATGCCTTCAACCGTTCTGTATCTCACCGTGTAGCTTTCCACGTCCTCTCTACCAATCCAGCTGAGGTCGGCAGAAAGGGCAGTGATGTTGGTGACGGCTAAGTCGGTAGGAGTGGCGCAGACTTCAGGTGTGGTGAAGGTTATTGTGCTACTCCATCTGCTGTAGTCGTTTTGACCGCAGTAGGCACGCACTTTCACTGTGTACTCAACATTAGGCGTAAGGCCATCCAAGAGGAAGCCTTCGTTGGTGTTGGCGGCGATGAGGTTGGTCTCATTGTCGTTGAGGCAAATCTGCCAAGCGGTTTGGGTTTCGTCTTGCAAGACCCAACTCAGATTGACTGAGAAGGCGGTCAGGTTGTCGTAGCTCAACGAGTTGACAGGATAGCAGGAAATGGGGGTGGTGAAGGTTATCGTGTTGCTCCATCTGCTTTGGTCGTTTTGGTCGCAGAAGGCACGCACTTTCACTGTGTACTCAGTTTCGGGTTCAAGGCCTCCCAAGAGGAAGCCTTCGTTGGTGTTGGCAGCGATGAGGTTGCTCTCGTCACCATTGAGGCAAATCTGCCAAGCGGTTTGGGTTTCGTCTAACAGCACCCAGTTCAGATTGACAGAGGTGGAGGTGAGGTTGGTGAAACTCAAGCTATCGATGGGCAAGCAGGTAACGCTGGTAGTGAAGGTGATGGGCTCGCAAAAATCGGTTTCTTCGTCATCGCAGATGCCTTTTACTTGCACTGTATAGCTGGTTTCGGGGTGGATATGCTGAGCGTCATCGAGGACGAAGGGCACTTCAGTGACGGTATAAGTGGTCCATGATGCGACTTCGGTGCTTCCAACAACGATGTTGTCCACAGCGAAGTAGTCGCCCGTAGGATCCACTGAGCCATCTTTGGAATAGGTCCAGGTGAAAGTGTGTTGGCCGGCAGTGACCTCGTAGGAGTAGTGGTTCCAACCTTGATGGTTGGCACCATAGGTAAACTGTGCAACATTATCGATTGAGAAAATGCACTTGTCCCACATAGTCGAAGTGCCTTCACCCATACAATTGGCATCAAAATCGATGGTGCCGTCGCTGGTCAAGTTCATGGTGAACGAAATGCTGGAAGTGGTGCTGGCCTGACCCGCGTTGCCACTCTGGATGCAGTAGCTGCCGCTTTGGCCTCCCGATACCACTGTCCATGGATAGGTACTGTTATTGGTCCAGGTGGAAGGAATCGTATGGTCTTCGAAATTGTTGGAGATGGTGTTTCCAACCAATTCACCTACCATGACTTGGTAGCTGTCGCTCAAGCCCGTCCAGTCGAGGGTGGCGCCATGGGCGGTTTCGTTGGAGGCGTTCAAGCCAATCGGCACCGGGCAGGTTCTGAGCGTGGTGAAGTTGTTGATGCTCGACCATTGGCTCAGACCGTCCTCTGCACCGCAATTGGCTTGCACATGCCATTGGTATTCGGTCTCGGGCAGCAAGTCTTCGATGAGAAGGCTGTTTTCGGTGGTGACAATGTCTTCCGACCATCCATAGATACCGAAGTCGTCAACCATGATGAAGAAACCGTTAGTAAAGTCATGACGGATGGCGATATAGCATTGCTGTCCGTCGTATTCACTCAGGTCGATGGTGACTGGGGTCCAAGTCGAGTTGGCGGCAGCCTTTTCCTTCAGAACGGTGGTGAAGTCTGAGATGGCGTTGCCTGTGGTGGAGAGGCGCACTTCATATTCGTCTCTTGCATCATCGTAGGTGGAACGCATGATCCAGAACTTCAACGTGGTTTGGTTGGGGAACTGAATCTGAGGCGTGACGAGCCAGCTGTCAGCATGAATGTCAAAATCGCTATAGGCTACAGCGGCATAATAACCACTGTGGGCGTTCAAGTCAGCACTATTGTCGTGCGGGTTTTCAATAGCCCACTCCCACGATTCGGGATCGCCTTCATGGTAAACGGTCCACTGGCTAAGGTCTTCTTCAAAACTGTCGAAGAAGAAGGTCTTATAGTAGCTCACATTGTAGCTCTCGGCATAGCCGTCCCAATGCAGCATAGCCTCGTGTGCAGTGACGTCAGTGGTATGCAGATTGGTGGGAGGTGTGCAGGCCACACCAGTGGTGAAGGTAACGGGGCCCGTTTCGGAGCTTTGGCCATCGTCACCGCAGTTGCTCTGCACTATGACTTCGTAGAGGGTCTCAGGAGCCATCCCCGTGATTGTGGCCGTGGGCTCATTGACAGTGATGGTCTGCCATTCGCCAGCGGGAACTGGGAAGCCTACACTCACATTGTCGATGTGCAGGTTGTTGTCGGCATTGCTGACGGTGGATTCTGCGTAGAAAGCAATACGAACATTTCGTCCAGCATAAGCACTAAGATTAATGTTTACATTTTCACCCGTTGCAGTATGTGCGATATTATTGAAAACGTATGAGGAACCGCTGTTGTTCCATTCACGAAGGGTATTCCAGGTAGACATGTTGTCGGTCGAAATCAACACAATAAATTTGTCATCGGAGCCTGTAGTTGAAGGTGCGGGTACATCGGTACCACTGTATGCTGTAAGGGCGAGGTCGAAACTAAGATTATTGTTAGCTGGTACTGTAAAAGCAGGCATGACAAGCCATCTTTGATAATTGCTCCAGATGTTGACTCTAGCATGGCTGTCAAATACACCATTACTGGTGCCAAAGGTCCATCCAGAGGTGGCGGAGACCATTGTTGCAGTGCCGTTGTTTAACAAGCCAGTGTACATTTGCCAGCCTGAAGGGACGGATGTGCTGTTGAAACTCTCTTCGACTCCATTCATATAAGCTGCTGTTCTATATTTCACAATATAGCTGTTGCTTGAGCCTGTCCAGCTTGCCGTGGCAGTATGTCCAGTAATGTTACTTACGGTGAGGTTGGTGGGAGCGGGGCAGGCAATGGCGGTGGTGAAGTTTACAGAGACTTCATTGCTGAATTCAGTGTTGCTGCACTTTTTGCGTAGGGTGAAAGTGTAGTTATGCTCAGGAGTTAAACCAGTCAATTCAACAGTGTTGTTTTGCGTTTCGTTCCAGGTTCCGTCAATAGTCCATTGGAACGTGGCACCCGCCTCTGCATCCCAAGTGAGCGTGGCATTGTGAGTGGTGACGCTGTTGGCCACAACAGTTAAACCAGAAGGCTTGCGGCAGGGCGACACATAGCTCACCACGAAGTCGTCGAGGTTCCAGGAAGGCGTGCTAGTTGATGTAGTGGCGAATTTGATGGCTACGCGGCTGCCTTCAGGAGCATTGGCTGCTGCCGCTGCTTCATACAGATCTTGTGAGTAGGATGAATGTCCAGAACGGGCTACAGGCTTTGGAATGTCGAACAGCTTGACAAAGGTACTGGCATTGGTGACATCGGAGATGTAGCCCAATTCAGCCGTGTAAGTGTATGATGTGCTGGTGCAGTTGTAATTGAAAGCCACGTTGAGGTTTTCAATTGCTTCGGTGAACTCGGGCAGTGCCACCATGATAGGGGTGCCGCTACTGGTTTTCAGTTCAAGCGAAGCCGATCCTGTACTGGCTGCGTATTCATAATTGCGGTACACAAACGGGCTGTTTGTAGTGCTGTTAATCTGTACACGCTCCCAGCATCTGATGTCAGTCACCGCGGCACCACTGCTTGTGGAAGTGCCGTCATTGTAGCTCTCGAAGCCTTCGCTCCATGAGTGGGTGGCGTCAACCGTGACGACGCCGCAAGGTGTGGTGAAGCTTATAGTTCTCCATCCACTGGTTTCATCACCCGAACACGTGCTCTGCACTCTGGCTTCATAGTCAGTGTTGGGGTCAAGCGTCAGTGTGCAGGTAGTAGCAGCCAAGTTGGTATAGGCTCTTGTCCAGTTCGTTTCAGAGGCCTTCCTGTATTCCACGTTGTAGCTGCCGCTGCCCCCCGTCCAACTTAGGGTAGAACCATTGACCTCAAGGGTGGTGGGCTTTTGGCAACTGGTGGGAGCAATCACAAGTCGGATGTTGTTGCGGTACCTGTAATAAGCCTTAGATCCGGTAGGCGTACTTACATTGGTCAAGTCGGGGATACGGCTGTTATCGAAATAGACGATGGACGTGTACCCAGTTGTTGAAGTGGTGTAAAATTTATAGCTTGAGCCTGGTTTGCTGATATTGGGGTCAAAGCAACAAACAAGGAGGTTGCTCTCGCCGTCATAGGGGAAGGGAGTGTTGAGCTGAAGGGTCACCCAACCTGCTCCATTGGCCGAGAAGGTGCCTTCAAACACTTTGGTGGCATCGGTGAGAGGTACCATGTCGGTGTTGCTTGCGAAAATGCTCTTATCCACTTGCATCATATACACTTGAATGTCCTCCATGGTGAATGAATCAGTGTAAGCGTAATTGAATGCGATGGAAGTGATGTCTCCCGCTATCCCGATTTCATCAGCCGTAAAGATTTGCTGAGACAAGGAATAGCTGTACACCATGTGAACTGGCAGAGTGGGTTGTTGGGAGGTCCCATCTCCAATCGTCACAGTCTGCTGTGCATTTGCTGCCCACGGCACGAATAGAGCCATCAGCAACATAAGAATGGTAATTCTTTTACTCATAACTTAAAGATTTGATTGTTAATAATTTAGTTGATTATTTTGTTTGTGTTTTATTAAAAACTATATTGGATTCAAGCGGGCAAAGTTATTACATTAATTAATTAAAACAAAACTTAAGGTGAAAAAATTTAGTCGTGAGGTAAAAAGCATCTTTTTTTTCTTGCCCGTATCAAAAAAAACCGTATCTTTGCCAAATCTGACTATGGCCTATAGGCTGTGGCCAATGGATTGCTTTGGTAAAAGGCAATGTCTTTGTCGCCTTGGGTGAAGCAAGCCATGAGCCATCAGCCATAGTCCAATCTTTGAATTTTGAATTTTAAATATTGAATTATACGATATGGAGAAAGTATTGCTTTTAGGCGATGAGGCCATTGCACAGGGCTTCATCGATGCTGGCGGCTCGGCCATCAACAGCTATCCGGGCACGCCTTCAACCCAAATCACAGAGTATGTCATTAATTCTAAGCAGGCTAAGGAACTTGGCGTGATTGCCAACTGGTGCGCCAACGAAAAGACGGCCCTTGAGGCTTCCATTGGCGTGGCATACGCCGGCAAGCGTGCCATGACCTGCATGAAACACGTGGGTCTCAACGTCTGCGGCGACCCCTTCATGAATGCCGCCATCATCGGCACGAAGGGCGTCCTCGTCGTGGTGGCCGACGACCCGAGCATGTTCTCGTCGCAAGACGAACAAGACAGCCGTTTCTACGGTCACTGGGCCATGATTCCCATGCTGGAGCCTTCCAACCAACAGGAAGCCTACGACATGGTGCACTACGGCTACGACCTGAGTGAGAAGCTCGGCACGCCGGTGCTCTACCGCATCCCGACCCGTTTGGCTCACAGCCGCGCTGGCGTGGTGCGCAAGCCCGTCCGCCCGCAGAATGAACTCACCGAACCCGCCGACGCCAAGTCGTTCGTGCTGCTGCCGGCCAACGCCAAGCGTCTCTACCGCGACCTCATCGACAAGCAACCCGCTTTTGAAGAGGCCTCGGCCACCTCGGGCTTCAACAAATACATCGATGGCCCGAAGAAGAACATCGGTATCATCACTACGGGTATTGCCTACAACTACCTCATGGAGAACTTCCCCGATGGCAAATGCCCGTATCCTGTCGTGAAAATCACGCAGTATCCGCTGCCTTACGATATGATCAACAAACTGTACGACGAGTGCGATGAGATCCTCGTCCTTGAAGACGGTCAGCCGTTTGTGGAAGAACTGATTAAGGGCTTCCTCGGCAAAGGCAAGAACGTCATGGGTCGTCTCGACGAGACCATCCGCCGCGACGGTGAGCTGAATGCCGAAAAGGTTGCCAAGGCTCTTGGTATGGATGTGCCGGTGATGTATAAGGTGCCGGAAGTGGTTACCAACCGTCCGCCTGCGCTCTGCCAAGGTTGCCCGCACGTCGACAGCTACAACGCATTGAATGAAGTCATGGCCAAGCATAAAGCTGGCAAGGTGTTCGGCGACATCGGCTGCTACACCTTGGGCTTCAACATGGGTGCCATCAACACGACCGTGTGCATGGGCGCCTCCATCACGATGGCCAAGGGCGCCAGCGAGGTGGGCATCTTCCCGAGCGTGGCCGTCATCGGCGACGGCACCTTCGGTCACAGCGGCTTGACGGGCCTCATGGACTGCGTCAACGAGAAAGCCAACGTTGTGGTCATGATCCTCGACAACGACATCACCGCCATGACGGGCGGTCAGCCTTCGTCGGCACACAACAAGATCCGCCGCATCTGCGAAGGCCTCGGTGTCGAACCTGAGCACATCCGCGACATTATCCCGCTGCCCAAGAACCACGAGGAGAACGTGAAGATCATCGAAGAAGAGGTGAACTATAACGGCGTGTCGGTCATCATCCCGCACCGCACCTGCATCGTGGAATTGAAAAAGCACATGAAAAAATAAGACACGTGACAGCGAGACGCGAGACACGAGACAGAAAGGTTTTGCGTCCCGTGTCCCGAAGTCCCGCGTCAACAATTAAACAATTAAACAGTAAACAATTCAACAATGAAAAAAGACATAGTATTATGCGGCGTGGGTGGCGATGGCATCGTTTCGGTGGCCAAGATTATCTCTGATGCCGCTCTCAATATGGGCATGAACCTGAAACAGTCCGAAATCCACGGCATGTCGCAACGTGGTGGTTCGGTGTTCTCACACCTCCGTATCTCCGACGACGAAATCTTCGCCGATGTCATTCCCGAAGGCCAGGCCGACATCATTTTGTCGTCAGAGCCGATGGAAGCCCTGCGCTACCTGCCTTGGCTGAGCAAGGAAGGCTGGGTCATCACCAACAACGATCCTTTTGTCAACATCAGCAACTATCCCGACATGGATAAGATTAACGCTGAATTGGGCAAGCTGGAACATGTGGTTTCCTTCAATGCCAACGAGATTGCCAAGCAGCTGAAGGCACGTTCCAACATGGTGCTACTGGGTGCCACGGTGCCTTATCTCGGCATCTCCATGGAGAAGGTCGAGGAGGCCATCGCACACATCTTCGGCAAGAAAGGCCAAGAGGTTGTCGACCTCAATATCCAGGCCGTTCGCGCTGGTTACGCTCAGGCAACGAAATAATTCCGTTTGTAGAGACGCATTGAATGCGTCTCTATGATATAATTCCATCCGAGACGCTCAATGCGTCTCTACAACAAATGCCCGATTGGTTTTCCAGTCGGGCATTTTGTTATTGATTGCCTTCGGCAAGAAATCTAATCAAAAATCTATAATAATGGTAATTAGTTGGTTTTAAATGATTTTTAACTATTTTGAAAGATTTCTTTGCGAAGCAAATTCCTTATTCTTCTGTTTTTTCAAGAAGAGAATAAACAGCACCAACCCCAGTACGGTGATAGCTGCACCGATGCCGTAGCCGACAGGGCGGGGCAGGATAGAGCCCAAACCGCCGTCGGCAGCCTTGGCCACGAAGAGGAAACAACCTGTTACCATGGTCATGAAGAGGGCAGGGACGAGGGTGATGAGATACCACATTTTACTTTTGTTCTTGGCAAGATACACCGAAATGGCCCAAAGGGTGACCGTGGCCAAGACTTGATTGGCCCAAGCGAAATAACGCCAGATGACTTGGAAGCCTTTGGCGTCAGAGATGCTGTAAACCAAAATGGCTGCTGTCACCGCAAACATGGGGATGGCCACATTCAGTCGGTTTTTGATAGGCTTCTGGTCGTAGTGCATGAAGTCGGAGATGATGAGTCGGGCTGAACGCAGGGCTGTGTCACCCGAAGTGACGGCAGCCGAGATGACACCCAAAATGGTAATGGTGGCGATAATGGGCGTGAACCAGGTGTTGGCGATAACACCCACAATGGCGGCACCGCTCTTGCCAGTGACATCCACCACGCTGTCGGGACCAAAGAAATAGGCGGCAGCAGCTGCCCAAATCAAAGCCACGACGCCTTCTGTAATCATGGCGCCATAGAAGATGGGACGTCCTTGTTTTTCATTGACCATGCAACGCGCCATCAAGGGTGATTGCGTGGCATGGAAACCTGAAATGGCACCGCAGGCGATGCTGATGAACATCATCGGGAAGATGGGGTTGCTGGCTGCGTCAGGGTGACGGTTTTGCATACCGCTCCACAGCTCTGGGATTTCAGGCTTGTAGATGAGAAAAGCGATGAAAATGGCCACAGCCATGCCCAACAGCAGGATGCCAAAAATGGGGTAAATCTTGCCAATAACTTTGTCGATGGGCAACAGCGTGGCAATCAAGTAGTAAGCTAAGATGATTCCAATCCAGATATAAGGGTTCCAGCCTTGCGTGAAGTGGGCGTTTAATAAAGTGGCAGGCGTGTTGACGAACACCACACCGACCAAAATCATGAGGATGATGGTGAAGGCACGCATGATTTGTTTGGCGCCGTTACCCAGGTAGGTGCCGTGGATTTCGGGCAAGCTACAGCCTTTGTCGCGCAACGAAATCATACCCGCGAGGTAGTCGTGGACGGCCCCCGCAAAGATGCTACCTAACACAATCCAAAGGAAAGATGCCGTGCCGAACTGCGCACCCATGATGGCGCCGATGATGGGGCCTACCCCCGCAATGTTAAGGAACTGGATGAGGAAAATGCGCCAGGGTTTCATCGGCACATAGTCGACGCCGTCGGCCATAGTGGTGGCTGGCGTGGCACGTTGTGGGTCAGCACCAAAGAGCTTTTCAACGAATTTTCCATAAACGAGATAGCCGATGACGAGTACGGCCAAAGCGATAAAAAAGGTGACCATAGGTTTGTCTGTTTAATTGGCGCAAAATTACAGTTTTTGAAAAACAAAATGTACGGTTATGGTCAAAAAACATACAAAAAGCGGCTTGAAAACCTCCAAGCCGCCTAAATAAGTCTTTGACTGATAAGTGTTAGTCGTCGAAGTCGATGACATTGAATCTCTTGTCAAACTCGATTTCAACGCCATTGCTCAGCTCGATGTCCCAACCACGGTTGTCCTTGGCGATTTTTGTGATGGATTGGCTCCCGTGGATGCGGTTCACATAATTGCTGATTTCGGCAGGAACCAATGCAGCGGGCACCGTTGTGGAAAGGGATGCGTGTCTGCAGTCCACCTCATCCCATTCGAGCTTGCCGAACAGGTTACCGTCAAAACCGATTTGGGTGTAGTCGCTGAGGGTGACGTCGCAGTCAAGGCCGTCCTTGATATTGGCAATCACTTCTGTGTCAGGAAAGTAAGCTCTAACAAAGCTGTTGATAGCCTGTGCTTTTTTGTCACTATTACACGAAGTGTTGGTCAGGGCGAAACCTAGAAATAGGGCTAAATAGACTATTTTTTTCATGACTGCTTCTGATTAGTCGTCAATTTCCATTACTCTGAAATTGCTGTTGAACTTCAGCTCAAGTCCGTTGTTCAGCTCAATCTCCCAACCTCTGAATTGCTTTTCTAATTTCTTGATGATGGCGTTCGGGAAGTTGGCGGTCACATAGGCTGTGATTTGCTCGGGGACGATTGTGGCGGGCACGGCAGTGAAGGTCGTGGAGTGCTCGCAGTCGACTTTTTTCCATTCGTTATTGAGTCGGAACTCGATTTTAGTGTAGTCGTTCAACACGACATCGATGTCGTCTTCGTCAGGCATCACCATTTGGACAGTGGCATTAGGGAAGTGCTGCGTCACAAACTGGGTGATGGCAGGATTGGTGTTGGTGTTTTGTGCCATTGCCGTGGAAAAGCCAAAGCTAACGATGGCAATGAAAGCGAGAATAAGTTTTTTCATTATTTGAAAAGTTTAATGTTAATGATCTGGTGATAAATTCTTATTTGCAATAATTGTGCCAGTTTATTCTTTTTTGCCTCCAAACTCCATCAGATAGTTTAAGGAAATCGATGAAAATATCTTATTTTCAATTATTTTATTCATAGTCAATTCCTTTGTTTAAGTTTTTGTTTAAGCATAAAGGCTCGTTCTTGTTAGCGACTGCAAAAATACGAAAATCTTCTCCAATTGGCTCTGTAATACTCTATTGTTTTTCTATGTAAAATTGAAAAGAAAAAATCGAATAATTTCAATGCACAACCCCACATCACCTAAAGACGATGTATATAATTAACAATCAATGATTTATGAAATATTTGGAATTTGATTTTGCTTTGAATTTTTTGTCAATGCTGAGCAGCCCAATACCCCCATTCTACTTGTTGGGCGTATGGGGGTGGGGTGTTTTTTCAAGCGTTATCCACCATGAAAACAAAAAGCATGCTTTTTGCGTACACGACTTTAGCTATAACAGATGAACACGAAAAATCTATGGCTCTTACCAAACAATAACACATCGTTTGACAATGCTCATCGGTTATTCTTTTGCAAAAACCGTGTCGTTATTGTACCACAAATCTATTGCTAATACCATTGTATTCATAAACATAGATGCCCTTAGCATAGTTATTGACATCTATGGTTATCATTTCAAAATCACCACCTATATTATAACTATCAACAAGCTGTCCGTTGATGTTGTAAATATTTATGGTTGAAACAGTTCCTTTATCAATATGATAAGGTAAGTTTATTAGGGCTGTTGTTGGGTTAGGATAAGGCTGCATCGTGGTGTTTTCATTTTCAAAAGATGCTACCGCATTGTAATTGCCATGGCATACATAAACATCTGTTTGATAACTGATTTGATAATTTTGGCCCACGATAGATTTAGTTATGTTAAGGCGTAATTGAGTTCCCGCTTTGTAAATGCCAGAACACGAAGAAGAACCTTGCCCAAGTTCTTGAATTACAACACCGTCTTCATTGACGATTTTAGACAAATATGTAGAATTTGAATTAGAAGCATTTATAAAAAACTCAGCTTTGTCATCAGTATTGATTAAATGCTTTCCCAAAGAAAAAACATTTGACAATGTGTAGCCCGAGGGCAAATTCAATACAACGGTTTTGTACAAAGAATAGTTTGAATTGTAAAGATGAAACGAATTAGGATTTAAAATTGCACTATTATAATATAGTCCAATAGGTTCATCAACAAATTGATAAGAACTCACTACGAACTCTGAAAAAGTATGGTCTAAAGTGAGTTGTGCTGATGCTTTGCCAACAAAAATTGTCAAACTTAGTAAAATAACGAATGTCTTTTTCATATTACCATTGATTTAAGATTCTATACATTTCTCCTATCTGATTGATGCTTATCTCATATTGTGCTGCGGTTTTCGGAAGGTTATACTTGTCGATTGATTGTGCTTCATCGCTTGTTTCCCATCTGCACGGGAACGAAGGTTCAAGCTTACGCCCTCCTAATTCACAAACAATAAGGTTGTAAATCCGTCTTCCAAGCCCCGTGATTTCATCATTAGGCACATTTTCTGCCTTTTCATTTTTACGGAGCCATAGGATTAGCTCGTCTGCTCCAATTCTGATAGTTTCCATTTGCTATTGTATTGATTAATCGTTTCTGCAAAATTACAGAATTTTATATTATCATAGTCCAAATTCTTTCTTTACTCTTTGAACGGTACTGTTTGAAACACTGCAAAGTTTAGCCACATTGCGGAAGGTATCGTTTAAGTTTAATACAAAAATTATGCCGATATGTTTAAGTTTTATAAAAAGAAAATGACTTGTAAATAATTGAAAAACAATTTATTCCTTTTTGCCTCCAAACTCCATCAGATACGCCTTCAAGAATGCATCAATGTTGCCGTCCATGACGCCTTGCACATCGGAGGTTTGATAATTGGTGCGGTGGTCTTTCACACGGCGGTCGTCGAAGACATAGGAGCGGATTTGGCTGCCCCATTCAATCTTCATCTTGCCCGCCTCAATCTTGTTCTGCTCCTCCATACGGTGCCGCATCTCGCGGTCGTAGAGTTGTGACTTCAAGAGGCGCAAGGCATTCTCGCGGTTCTTGGGTTGGTCGCGGGTTTCGGTGTTTTCGATGAGGATTTCCTCTTCCTCGCCCGTGTAGGGGTCTTTGTATTGGTAGCGCAAACGCACGCCCGACTCCACCTTGTTCACGTTCTGGCCTCCTGCACCGCCGCTACGGAAGGTATCCCACGACAGACGCGATTGTTCAATCACGATTTCGATGGTGTCGTCGACGAGCGGGGTTACGAACACCGAGGCAAACGAGGTCATGCGTTTGCCTTGGGCGTTATACGGGCTGACGCGCACCAAGCGATGCACGCCGTTTTCGCCTTTCAGGTAGCCGTAGGCATAGTCGCCTTCGATCTTCATGGTCACCTGCTTGATGCCAGCATCGTCGGCTTCCAAGAGGTTCGAGATGGTGAGTTTGTATTTGTGGTTTTCAGCGTAACGCATATACATACGCATGAGCATCTGAGCCCAGTCTTGGGCTTCGGTACCGCCAGCACCCGCGTTGATTTTCAGCACGGCGCTCATCGGGTCGGCTTCTTCGCGCAGCATGTTCTTGAACTCTAAGTTCTCCACGATTTCGAGGGTGGCGTTGTATTGTTCGTCCACTTCCTCCTCTGTGGCCTCGCCTTCCTTGGCGAAGTCGAAGAGTACGGTAAGGTCGTTGCCGGCGTCTTCGGCTTCCTTGTAGCCGTTGAGCCATCCCTTCACCTCACGCACCTTTTTCATGGTGGCTTCGGCGGCCTTGGGGTCGGCCCAAAACTGCGGGTCCTGTGTCTTTTCGTCTAATTCTTGTGCTTCAATGGTACGTCTGTCGACGTCAAAGATACCTCCTCAAGGCATCAATCCTCTTACATAAGTCTTTAAGTTGGTCTTGGGTGATCATATTAATATAAGGTGTTTAATTTTCGGGGTGCAAAGGTAAGAAAAATTTTGAGTAACAATCTTGCAGCAAACCAATTGATTTCACTTTTTATGTAACACTTTTTGTGTAACATCTTTTGTGTAATTTCGTGTTTTTTGATGTTTTTTCAATAAAAACCACATAGAAATCATAGGGACAATATTTTGTCCATATGAAAATTATATCGTTGATTGTCAATAAAATAAATTTGGACAATCCAAAAAAACATGGACAAAACCGAGAGGCTCCCCAAAAACCTCTTGACAAGCGTTTTTTCTGCATATTTTTGCATCGACGGACATGGGACCGGGGTTTACGAAATCCCCCCTGAGACCGTCATTGCGGGCTTGACCCGCAAATCGAAGATTCGACGTAGTCAATCTCCTGAACGAGAGGGATACGTCTTCGCGTACAGGAGATGGCGGATGTTCCTCCGCCATGACGGTAAAGGGTGAAAGGTAGGACGACCCAGTCAATAGTCCCGAGTCAAGAAAAGAACGCCTATGAAAGCAACACTAAAATCACTCATCCTAACGACCCTCGCGCTCGGCGTGATGCTGCCCTCGTGCGACACACCCGCCAAACGCGTGCAGCAGGCGCGTGCCTTATATGAAGAAGGTGCCGAGCTGCGCCAGCAACGCCTCTCGGAAGAGGCCACCGAACGTTTTCTGCAAGCCCTCACGCTGATGCATGGCTGCGATCCAACCACCGAAAACCTCCGCCTCGAAGGCCAACTCAAGGACAACCTTGGCGCGATGTACAACAAACACGGCCTTTTCGACGACGCCCTCAAGATGCACTGCGAAGCTATCGAATGTTTCCGCCAAATCAACGACTCCACCGCTGTGATGACCACGATGCGCAACTGTGGCCGCGTGGCGAAGTCGCTGGAGCAGTTTGCCCAAGCCAAGCACTACTACGACACGGCCTTCAGCATTGCCACCTTGTTAAACGATAAGGCCATGCAGAGCGACATCTACCTTGAGATGGGCCGCGACTACTACCTGCCCGTGGGCAATTATCCCGAAGCCATGACTTGCGTTCGCCGCGCTTTGGAGGGCGAACTTGACGACAACAACACCGACATCGCCAACATGACAATGGGTGTATTATACTACTACACAGATAACTACGCTGAAGCTAAGTCTTACCTCGATGCCGCCCTCCGCAGCGAGCGCGCGGGACTGAAGATGTCGGTGTACCAAACGCTCTACGCCATCGCCTACAACGAGGGCCATCTTGAGCAAGCCATGGAATACCAAGACCTCTTCACGCAAAATATGATGCAGGCCGACAAGGAACACGCCTCCGACAACCTGCAACGCCTCAAGGCCGAGTACGAACTGAAGGCCCAAAAGAGCGAGATGGAAAGCTTGCTCCGCAACCGTAGCCTCAAGCTCTGGCTCATCATTGCGGCAGCGGTGATTGCGCTGTTGGTCATCGTGTTGATAGTGAGAAAGAAGGTGAGCGACCACAAGTTGGCCGTGGAGCAGTTCCGCAGCCAGGTGGAGCGCGACCAAAACCGCATCCACGAGTTGGTAAGCGATATGGAAAACCTCATCCGCACCAACGATGACCTGCGCCGAGACCGTCAGACGCTCTCGCAAAAAGACCTGCTGATGACGAGCAAGATCATGGGGCGCAACAAGGTCTACACCACGGCGCAGGGCCTCGGTGAACAGGTGACCGCCGACACGATGAACTTCGCCCTCAGCGATGACGACTGGGCCGACTTCATCAGTCTTACCGACTTGGTGTACGACGGCTTCTCGCAGCGCCTCCTCGAACTCTATCCCAAACTCGGCAAGTGGGATGTGCGTATCTGCTGCCTCTCCAAGAACGGTTTCTCCAACCAGGTGATTTCCATCCTCTTGGACACCCAGACCGAGTCGTACTACCGCCGCAAGACCCGCATCAAGCAAATGAAGATGAACCTCGGCGAAGACACGCGAAGTTTTGAGGAAATTGTCAATGCAGTATAGATTTTAAATTTTGAATTTTGAATTAAATAATGAACAATCAAATAATTAGAATCATGAAAAAAACATTACTAATGACAATGATGCTTGCGAGTTGCTTGCTCGTTAAAGCGCAAAACTACCTTCTAATGTACATCAATGATATTGAACCCGACCAAAGATTTGAGTTTTGCCTACAGGATTATGATAGCATTGTCATTGTTGACACAATTAATAACTTTTCATATAATGAACATTGGGAAGTGGATCCTGTTTCGGGTGTTGAAGGCTATCAGGTATTAGAACCAGTGCTTACTTTGATTCCAAATGATGATCATTTGTATTTCGGCTTAATTGTGCATTATCAATCCTATCCACCATTCGGGGGAAATTGGTTCAGGTTCCAGATTTGGTTTAAAGCTTTTTCTGCCCCCGATCCATGGTTCCCTGAACATGAATGGAAACATGCGGGAGAAACGATTACGCTTACAGCACCCCCAAATCCCAACAATCCTTATTATTGGGAATATGAATGGTCGACAGGAGAAAATCAGAGAGAGATTGAAGTGACGGATCCAGGAGTATATTGGGCGCGTTTGTTTAATAATTGTGGAGAAGCCGTCGATAGTGTCGAGGTTCGAAATGCTGTCGAAATTAGCCTTGCTACGACTGACCTCTCAACCAATTTGAATAAAATCAGTTGGTTGGTCGATGATGCGCAGGCCGTCTATATCACCGAAGTCAATATATACAGAAATAATCATCTTGTCGGCACTGTGCCCTATTTAGAAGGAAGTTTCCTTGACAATATTGGCAGCGAGGCGACGCAGTGGCAGTATCACTTGGTTGGTGTGACTGCGGATGGAGAGGAATGTCCTGTGCCAAGTTATTGGAATCGCCCCATCCATCTCGATCATTTGCAAGGCCAAAACAACCATATCTTGCAATGGACTTCCTTTGAGGCCGAAAATGGTGCCTCAATTGAGTCTTATCGTATCTACGATTGTGTTGACGGTGAGTTAACCCTTGTTGAAGAAGTTGGTAATTTCGTCAATATCTACAATTACAATCCTGACAGTTTCACTGGCGATGCGGTGGTGGCTGCTGTGTTTAGTTCTGGTGATTTTTCATACTCCAATCGCGTTCCTACACATCTTGGTTTGGGTGAACTGTCCGAATGTCAGTTTAACGTTTTCCCAAACCCAGCAAAAGACCGAGTAACTATCGAAGGAATTGGAATTCTGACTATCATCAACACTCTTGGCCAGACAATTTTGACTAGGGAGGTTGATGGGAAAGAAACCATAGAATTGCCTCAAGGTCTGTATTTCATTACGATGGGTGAGGCGACGCGGAAGTTTATGGTGCGTTAATCGTGGTCTTGTAGGGCTGTCACACCGTGGCAGCCGCCTTGGCAGCCATGACAACAAGCGGCTGCCGTGGTACGACCGCCCTACAGATTGAAAATGAATAGAATGAATAAACAATCAAATACTTAGAAAAATGAAAAAGGCTTTATTAACAACAGCAATCCTGCTCGCCTTTACCCTCGGCAGCGTGGCGCAGCAAGGTAGTTTCGCTCCCCAAGGTGCGGAGTGGTATTTCAGTGTTGACGGTATGATGTCGGTTTCGCCTAGTTATTATCACATGGAAGTGCTTGGTGACACGGTCATACAAGGTCACACTTGCAGCATTATTACTCGGCAGTATTACGGAAGCAATGGCAATCACCAATATGTCTATGAGGACAACGGCGTGGTGTATTGGTACAACCAGACTTTGCAAGCCTTTACCACACTTTATGATTTCAATGCGGAGGTAGGCGACACTTGGATTTGCGACATCGATTCTTGCTCCTTTGAGATTCAGGTGGAATCCGTTGAGGAGGTAACATGGGAAGTCCATACCTATCGGGTGCAGCTTGTCCTCTCGGAGAACAATGAGTGGGGTATAATGCCATTTCATGGTTATATCATTGATGGTATTGGGTATAGTAGGGGCTTGTTTCCTGATCCGATGGCCTGTTCTTCTGGCATTGTTTGTGGCCCTTATCCCGATTATTTGCGCTGTTATCTCATTGATGGCGAGATGCTTTACCATGAAGGTGAATATGATTGTGACGAATATGGTTCTTGCTGGGACGGCACTATAGCCGAAGCATACGCTGGTGGCGACGGCACAGCCGAGAATCCATATCAGATTAAGACCTCTAAACAGTTGGCGTTGCTTGCCCAGCAGACCAATGACGGCACGGGTGGCGATGCCTATTATGAGCTAATCGACAATATCAACTTGACAAATTGCCTTACTGGTGGAATGATTCCATGGGTTTCCATTGGCACCACAACACATGCGTTTACGGGTCATTTCAATGGAAATGGGCATAGCATTAATAACTTGCATCAAAACATCACCGATGGCGATGCACAGCCTGTAGGCGGTCTTTTCGGCTGCACCAACGGTGCCGAAATCAACAATGTCCATCTATCGCAGTGTTATGTCAGTGGAAGCGCCCAATATGTGGGCACTCTCGTAGGTTACGCCGGACTGACAAACATTTACAATTGCAGCATTTATGATGGATGTGCGGAGACTGACAATAGAGTGGCAGGTGGCTTGGTAGGTTTTGCGGGCTATACGTATGGCGAAAATGGAACGAGCGAAGAGACTTACACCATCGCCAACTGTGTCGTCAGGGAAGCAGTGAAGGTGCGGAGTACTGAATGTGCTGGTGGCGTTGTTGGATTGGTCAGCGATTTGTATGCCAATACGCAATATGAAATCATTAACTGCACCATGGAGGGAACTGCTGATCCTTTTTATGTGGGGGGAAGTGCGGCTGCAGGTGGAATCGTTGGCCACATGTGGTATGGTAAGGTGAGAGGTTGCACGAATCATCAGAAAGTGGTTGGTGGTACCTCCTCACTTGGCGGATGTGTAGGCGGCATAATAGGTTTGCTGGATTATGGTGCTTATGACGATATTTCGGATTGTGTTAATTATGGTCAGGTTTGTAGCGCAGATAGACGTCATAGTGTCAATGTTGGTGGCATTGCTGGTGGTACGCGAGGCGGAATGATTTACTCTGGCGGACATATCAGGAATTGTATGAACCATGCTGATGTTACAGGTTCGTTAATGTGTGGTGGGATTGTTGGTTGTTTATTCAGTGGTAGTCCCTCATTTGTCCAAAACTGTCATAATTATGGGCAAGTGACTTGCAACGGTTCGACGTCAGCAGGCGGTATTCTTGGCGGTAGTTGTGGTCGTATTAATGCTTGTTATATTGTGGAGTGTAGCAATTTTGGCGATGTGGTGGTTAACCATCAAGATGAAGGAAGTGCAGGAGGTATTTTGGGCGAAGTAAGGGATATCGACCAAGAAATCTATATTTTGAATGTATTTAATAGAGGTTCTGTGAGTGCCCCACAATATGCAGGAGGCATTCTTGGCGGCACCATGGACACTAGGAATTGCACCATACAGAATGTGTATAACACGGGAGAGGTAATAACGGGAGAAGAGACTAAGGGAGCCATCGCCTATATTCAGCAAGAAAATGACTATTTCAGCGATTGTTATTGGTTGGGTCATTTGGACAACCATGCTGGAGTAAGCGAAGGCGAACCACTACAGCACTCATGCGCTTTTTGGCCTACCACTTATTATGGTGAATGGAGTCTCGACAGCTTGCAATTTGGTCACGATTTGGCCCAAGCCTTGAATACAGGTGCGGAAGCCCTGGTGGAACAATATCCTGCAGTACTTGCCATGGTTCACCGTTGGGAATATGACAATGACCATGTCAATGATGGCTTCCCTGTCTTTAGCGGGATAGAGAAGGTCGGGTATCCTTTCATTGGCACGGAATGGTACTACGAAATCCAAAACGAGAACGGAACAATCACCTATCAGCATTTGGAATATGCCGGCGACACCACTGTCAACCACAAGGAAGTGGTCGTCATCATTCGCACCAACACGCTTTATGATAAGGGCGAACGAAACGAGGTGACACGCGAATATGTGTATGAGGAAAATGGCATAGTCTATTGGTGGAATGAGAGTTTACAGGAGTTTACCGTCCTCTACGACTTCGGTGCTGAGGTTGGGGACAAGTGGGAGATTAAAGTCGGTACTGAAAGCCTTACCATGCATGTAGATGCTGTAGAACACCGTGAATACGACGGCCGTATTTTTAAGATATTGCAAGTGAGCGACGACCAAGACCTATTCAGCGGCACCATTGTTTGCGGCATCGGTCACCTCAGCAGTTTCTTCCCCGAAAGGCTGATGACCCGAGGCAAGAATTACCGTGTGGAAGGCATCCGCTGCTTCTGGCGCGAAGGCGAATTGTTCTTCAAATACGGCGAAGAAGATTGCGATGCCGTTTACAAGGTTTATCACAACGGCCTCGAAGATCATGAGGATGATGTGTTTGCGGTTTATCCCAACCCGACCGACGGCGTTTTGTTTGTAGAGACGCGCCATGGCACGTCTCTACCGACACAAACCTACCGCATCACCAACCTGATGGGCCAAATCCTAATGTCAGGCCAAATCACCGCCGAAACCCAACAAATTGATGTTTCCAATTTGCAAAAGGGAATGTATTTCATTACCTTTGCAGGCGAAACACGAAAATTTGTGGTGCGTTAATCGCGGTTCTGTAGGGTTGTCGTATTACGGCAGCCGCTCATGGAAAACCAACGGAGGCTGCCACGGTGTGACAGCCCTACAGATCGAAACGGAAAACAGAACAATTAAATACCAAAGAAAATGAAGAAATTGATGCTTTTTGCAGTCTTGATGTGCTTCGTTGTGTCGCTTGGGGCACAACAAACCTACGGTGATCTTGAGGTTTTGAGAATCCAGCGGCTGAACCGGTATAATAATAATTACACTGTGAAGTTAGACAGCGCCACGGATGGATATGCCAGATATCTGTATGAATACGACGCCCGATTCCGCTGCACGCTCCAAAGCACATATACCTTAGGTATCATTGATACCATGGGATGGATTACGCGTTTTACCCGTGAGTATACTTATGACGACCTTGACCGCGTAACTTTAATAAGATTATACGATGATGGGGCAGTGAAAAAAAAGGAATACTTCTATAACGAACAAAGCCTGCTGTCGGAAGTCGTCCAATCCTATTTCAATGGTACCAATTGGCATCTCCAACATAAGTACAACTACGAGTATGATGGGGAAGGGAACCTGACGGTTTTCGTCCAATACAAATACGAAAATGACCATTGGGCGGAAGACGAAAAGAAGGTCTGGGAATATGAGGAAGGTCTGCCTCAATCCATGTTGCGTTATTTGGGTAGTTATGCCTTTGAGAAGACCCTATACAGTTATAACGCGCAAGGACTTTGCAACGAAATGACTCGTTGCTATCGCAACACTGAACCAGGTTGGACTGAGGAATGGGGCGCATATTATAAAGAACGCTACGAGTATGACGATGCAGGCAACCTGTTGTTCAGAGTTTCTCTTCGGCTGAGAACAAATTCCGATGAATGGTATTACTACGAAAAGACCGAATTGGAATACGATGAAAACAATAACTGTACCTACATCGGTGTTTACAAGCGTTATGATTACGATACGGAGCAATGGACGAATGTGAGTAACGCTTTTGATTTTACTTTCGACCGTACGATTAGCATCGACAACATATCGGGGTTCTCGTTGTTTTGGGAGCATTGGTTAGACGACTTTGATTTGAGTGTGCCGGTATTCAATCAGATGCAACACATCACATTCGATAATTTGGGGCAAATCACAGATTGGGATTTCTACTATTCCAATTTCAACGGTCTCGGCGAAACGAACGAGGATTATTCTGCTATCTATCCCAACCCGACCGATGGCATCTTGTTTGTACAGATGGTGCATGCACCGTCTCTACCGACACAAACCTACCGCATCACCAACCTTATGGGCCAGACCGTCCTAATGGGTAGCCTTACTGCTGAAACCCAACAGATTGGTGTAACGAATCTGCCCCAGGGCATGTATTTCATCACCGTAGGCGATATGACACGGAAATTTGTGGTGCGTTAATCGCGGTCCTGTAGGGCTGTCACACCGTGGCAGTCGCACGCTGAAACGGCACAGCAGCAGTCGTGGTACGACAGCCCTACAAACCGAAACGGAAAACAAACAAATAATCAAAACCTCAATACAATGAAAAACACACTGAAAATCATGGTCCTGCTGCTGGTGGTGGCAGCCATGGCAACGATGACATCCTGCAACAAACAACCCCAGGTCTATGGGAAATGGAGAATCACCGAGGTGTCGGTGACCATAGGTGGCGAGTCGTTCGATGATTTTGATGAGTTTTATAACGAGGCAGTGGTCGGCCACACCGTCGAATTCAGGAAGGATGGAACAGCGATCGCGGACGACAATGAAGAGGATGGCGGCTATTATACCTTGAAGGGAGACAAAATGATCATAAAAGACGGCATTCGTCACAAGGTCAACGATACAGTGATGTTATATGATATGACCGGCACCATCACAACTTTGACCGAAACAAATATGACCATCGACTTCCTCAATCCCGCCGAACTTAACGACATAGGACAGGACGTACATGCCATCATGGGATTCGTGAGAGAGTGATTTATGGCAATAATGCAGTCTAAAACGCCCGAGAAGAAATTCTTGGGCGTTTTTATTGTTAGGAACACCAAATTCAAGGAAAATATTTATTTTTGCATTTTCAAAGCAAGTGTTCTCGATTCGCGAACAGAGAACGTTTAAATTTAAATAATTGATATATAATATGATGTTGCCACAAGATATTGTAGTTTTATTAAAAAAAATGACCGCGCAAGGGAAGGCGTTGTCCTGTCGTGGAATAGCCGATTCGTTGGGTATGAGTGCGTCAAATGTGAGCAAGAGTTTAGAGCGTTGTAAGAAAGCGCAATTGATCGACCGCCATAAAAAAAAGGTGAATGTGTTGGCTTTGCAAGAGTTTTTGATTCATGGCATCGCATACGTGTTTCCTGTTGAAGCAGGGCGTGTCGGTCGGGGGGTGCCTACTTATGTGAGCGCTGCACCCATCAGTGATGCAATCAGCAATGGTTCTGAAAGTTATGTATGGCATTACGTAAGAGGGACTGCACGAGGTCAACACATTGAGCCGCTTTATCCCTCCGTACCAGAAGCAGCTTTGCGTGATGAGGAACTTTACCAATTACTGGTAATCGTGGATGCTTTGCGCATGGGCCGAGCAAGAGAAAAAAGTATTGCTATTGAAGAACTGACCAAAAGAATGAATTGCTATGCCGAAAACCAATAATGAATGGTCTGTGCAATCACTTCGAATACAATATGTCAGCGACTTGCATCTTGAGTTTCCGCAGAATAGGAAATGGCTTGAGGATCATCCTTTGGAAGTGACAGGAGATATTTTACTTGTTGCTGGCGATACGGCCTATCTCGACCTGCCTGATTCAAAGCAGGACACTTACTCGCAATACTCTTTTTGGGATTGGGCGTCAGAGCATTATCAAAAGGTGATTGTTTGCTTTGGCAATCACGACTTTTATGGCTATTACG
>JAEEGK010001908.1_pt1 | contig 52310 bp, 27 predicted proteins | sample 8958771 | NCBI WGS metagenome assembly JAEEGK01 (sample SAMN16246547, study PRJNA631951) | gut metagenome | biome: gut microbiome; feature: rumen; material: SC-attached | host: Bos | place: Iran: Karaj | collected 2018-10 | reverse complement strand
TAAACATTTTTTTTTTACTATTAATAACATGATTAAGTTCATCTATATAAGTATCTTGAGCAACTTCAATATCAAGTAAAATACCATTTAAAGTATTTCTCATAAAGAAATAAATATTATTATTTAAAGGAATTAATTTTTCATCAGATAATTTAGAAATAGCATATAAACTAGTAATTGATTTTGTAAGACTAGAAATAAAATTAATATTATATATTGTAATTGAATAATCAAAATTAAGAAAATAAGTTGGTAAAAATGTTTCAAAAATAATATCATAATTAGTTTTACCTAAATTAGAAGTTTTAACAGATAAATCATAAATAAAATTATTTGTTTTTATATATAAATCAATTAATTTATTTGTATAATTTGTTTTATAATCTTCTTTATTCCTATAAAAATTATCATATTCAGGAAAAGATAATAAAGTTATTTCTCTAACCAATTTTATACCATGAATACATTCAGTATGAATTTCTAAAATATGTCTTATATTTTCATATTTTTCATCTAATAATTTATAAAGTTTAATTATTAAGAACAGGAAAAGGAATCCATATGAAATAATAATTATAAAAATTAAAAAACTTATTATTTTTAATTTTATAATACATAAAGGAACTTCTACTTTTAAAAGAGAATCAGTAATTTGTTGAAATAAAATTTCATCTTTTTTAATTTCATCTTCTTTATTAATTTCTTTATATTGAATTGTATTATTTACATTTTGTTTATCTTGATTTTTCTCTACTTCTACATTGTTATTATTTATACCTTTTTCAATAATTTGTTCTACTTTTGATTTTTTTTCAAAATATGTTTCTTCAAATCTATTATTTGTAAAATTATAAATTTGAAGATTCATTTTTTTATAAGAAATATGATAATAATCATCATTGTTTTCATCGTTTTTTTCATTTTGATTAGTTTTAGAAAATTCTTTTCTATAATTATGATCAATATAATCATTTGAATTTGAATCACTTGAATAATAACTTGATTCTTCAGAAATTTTTGATTTATTATCTTCTGTATTATTACTAAATTCATTTTCTATATCTTTTATTTTTTTTAAAGCTTTTTCTTTTAAATATTGTTTTTTTTCTTTTGGTTTTTCTACTAATTTATAACAAATATTTTTAGGTATAAATTCAATTCCTTTTTTATTAGGAATTAATGGTATAAATTCTGAATCAACTAAATCAGGAATTTTATTACCAATTTCAGATAAAATTTTTTTTTCTTTTTTATAAAATATTTCACTATCTTCAATATTATTAATATTTGAAGAAGATTTTTTTCTTAATTTTTGAAAATAGTGTGGATTATTAATACGATTTTTAGGTGTATCATAATTTTCAATATGATGATTTGGATTTTTTGATTCAAATTCAAAAATATATCCTTCTAATTTATCATTAAAATTTAATTCTTGAACTAATAATTTTAATGATTCTTTTTTTTTTCCAATTTCTTCACAATTTTGAATTGTTCTTACCCAAGTTATTTCAGTTAAATTTTCATAATTTACTTTAATTATTTTTCTTTTTAATTTTAATCTGTCTTCATAAGATGAAATATCATTTTCTACAGTTAATCTTAAATATTCTTCATGAAATTCTTTTATAAATGAAGTAATATCACATGAATTAATTAAATTAGAAAAATTTGTCCCAAAAAGTTTTATACAATTACTTGTAAAATTTTGAATAATAAAATTATTATTTGTTAAAACTATATATGGAATAATCCCGTGTGAATTATCTTTTGTTGAAAAATAACTTGTAAATTTTAAAACTTTTAATATCCATAAAAATTGACTTGAATCAGTTTGAATAAAAGTTGGTTTAAAATTAAAAGGAATTAAATACCTTGATTTAGTTATTGCAAAAGCACCTCTTTTTTTATATTTAGTATTATTAAAAATAAATTCTTTTTTTTTTTCTATATTCTCTCTAGTTTTTTCATAAATAAACTTATCATGAGTTTTATGTAAAATATCAGGAATTAAAATATTAATAGAATTTCCTATTAATTCTTTTTGTGTATAACCTAATATTGAACATATGTCATTTGATACATTTGTTATTTTTCCAAAATTATTTAAATTTGCATTAAAAATTAAATAAAAATGCTTATTATCAGACATTAAATTATTTATATCAAAAAAATCTTTATTTATATTCAATTTTTCATTATTTGGATTTAGTTTAATTGTTTCTATTTCTTTATGAATTTCTGAACTTTGTTTATAATCTGACATAATTTGATATTGGAATTCATAATATAATTCTAATAATTCTAAATCATTATTTTTTATTTTTTTTAATTTTAAATATAAATTATTAATTTCTAAATTTAAATTGTTTATTTGACTTCCATATTTACTTAATAAATAAAAATCATGTTGATTTTCTAAATAATTTTTATATAATAAACTCCAAAATTCAACATATAAAATAGATATTTTTGATATTAAAGTTTCAAATGTTTTAAATTTATTTTTAAATAAAATAAAATTTCCAATTTCTTCAATTTCATTATGAAAATTAAAATCACAATTAAATTCAAATTGTTTTTTATGTCTATAAATAATAAATTCCTCTTCTAAAGTTTTTTCAGATAATTTTTCACAAATTTCTAATTGTTCAGCAGCTTTTATTTTATTATTCATTTTTGAAATTAAAAAGAAAATATAATTAATTCTTAAAGAAACATCTTTAGGAAATTTTGTTAAAGCCAATAAAAAAAGAGTTTCAATATATTCAGTTAAACAAATAATAGATTTATTAATATCATTTTTATTATATAAAAACAATTTTAAAGGACAATGATGATATGGGCATGTATTTTCTATTTTTAACGCATAACTTACTAATATTAATTGAGAATCTCTATTTTTATATTTTTCAATTTGAACTATTAAAAATCTTATTCTTTGAATAAAATCTTTTGATGAAAATAATTTAGAAGGTTCTACTAATAACATTGATAATGGTGATGAAAATTTATAATATGTAACTATTATTATAAATGGCCAACCAAGGAAAAAAATTATTACACCTGAGTTAAATTTTACAAAAGAATTTATTATTTTAATTGACATTAAACAAAAAGAATTCCAAAAAAAAATTCCATTTTTTAATAATTTCAATTTTAAAATTTCATCATTATAATCTGGTAATTCTGATAAATAATAAAATAAATGCCAAAATGAAAGGAAAAAAAGAGTAAAAAGTAAAGTCCATTGACTTCCATTACTATAAAAGGTAAAAATAAAAACAATTATTAATTTAACCCAAAAAGTAGAAATATCAGTTTTATTTGTTGTTTTTCCAATTGCAGATTTTTGATGATATGATGTTTCAATGAAAGTATAAATAAAAAAATAAACACCACTTAAATAAATTATAGTTACTATTAGAATTATTATAATATGAAAACAATGAATTCCTTTATAACATTTTACTGATGAAGCATATTTTAAATGATTATCTTTACATTTAAAAATTGATAATAAGATATCTATATTATTAAAATTTATATTTTATCTTACTTAATATTGGAATGAAAAGAATTTGAGAAATTAAATGCCCAAATATAAAATATATTTTTATCAAATATATTATTATAGTATTTTGAGTTTCTCCATAAAACATTAAATAAATGTTTAAAGAAAGTTCAAAGATTATTAATAAAATGATTAAATAAAAGAATAAAAAATACATTTTTTCATTATCCACAAAAAATTCTATTAAATTAAAATACCTAAAAGTAGGTGCAAAAAAATGATATAATTTTTTTGGTCTATATAAATTTTCAAACTAATATATTATTAAAATAATTATACTTTTTCATAAAATGAATATGATAATAATTGAAATAATAAAATTGGAATTGAAATAATTTCATATGATAATGATGACCTATAATATTTTAAACCTAAATATTGAACATTGAATAATTTTAATTTTATATTCAGTAAAAGTTTTTTAAATTTTGGATTTTCATTCTGATCTTGGAAATTTAAGTTTTCGAGTTTACATTCTTGCATTTATTTCAACCTGATAACAAATTAAATGTAATAAAAAATTGTTTAATTAAATTCTTTTTTATCCCAAAAATTATTTATAAAAAAATCACTATAAAGAATTTATATAAAATATGGATGAATATTATAAAGAAATTTATAAAATTTACATGGAGGAAAAATCATTATAATTAATTATTATAAAAAAATAAAAAAAATATTCTAAACAATAAAATAAAAAAATAAAGAAAAATTATATATACAAATAAAAACTTTTAAATAAATATTTTAAATTATAATAAATACATAAATCATTTATATATATTAATAAATATTTTAAAAACCAATTAAAACAAAAATTAATAATCAACATAATAAAACCAGCAATTAAATCTTCTATAACATTCCATCAATCCATAAAGAATATAAAACATAAGATAAATAGGTTGACAAATAATTCCAGCAATAATTAAAAGAACAATAACAAGTTTACTTTTTTTATTTTCATCTTCTTCATGATAATTATTATTATTATTATTTTCATGACTATTTTCATTATTATTATATTCTAAATCCATACCATAAAAATCTAAAGGACTATCAAATTCATCATCATCATCATCAATAGTTTTTTTTTTAGTATAACATTTAACAAATTCATAAGCACAACCAAATAATAAATAAAAAACAATAATTAAAATTACTGCTAAAAATCCAATTAAACAACTAAATAAATACCATAAAAATTTCAAACAAGGATTTTTTCTCCATTTATAACCAGAATCACTTTCATATCTCATTCCAGGACATCCACTCACATTATACATTGCATAATGATTTTGAGTATAATGTTTTAAACATAACCAACAAAAATCATATCCACAATTAATACAATGCATTTGATTACAACCTTCATTTTTTTCTATTATAATATGACATTTTGGACATTGTTTATAATTATTTCCATTTTTATTTTTATTATGTATTTCTTCTAATAATAATACTTCATCATTTAAACATTTTCCTTTTTCATGTTTTCCTAATTTATGACATTTATAGCAGAAAATATGATGATTATTACATTCTACAAAATCACTTTCTGGATTAGTACAATCTACTATTTCTTCACAATCTGGAAAAGGACAATTAATATAAATTTTATTTGGATTACATAATTTAATTTGTATATTTCTAAACTTTTTATATTTTTTAAATATTTCTTCTGTTACATTTGCTTGTATTTCTTCATCATTATAACGTTTTGGGCATCCTCCTAATAAACATTTAATATCTAAAACTTGACCATTCATTATTTTATTTGTTAAATATGTTTTTATACAATTATCGCAAAAAAAATGACCACATGATATTTGTGCTATATTTTGAGGATTTACTTGATTTGAAAAACATATTCTACATACATTTGGTGATTCAAATAATTCTAATGTTTCTTTTGGAATTTCTATTTTACCAAAATCTAATTTTTTTTTCCTTTCTGATTGACTTGATGATGATATTAAATTATTTGATGTTGAAACATTTAAATTTTTATCATTTTGATTCTTTGATTGTAGTAAATTATTTATATTGTTATTTTGAATTAATGGTGTTTGGGAAAATTCATTATTTGTTTGAGTATTTAATTTTGAACTTACTGAAATATTATTATTTTTTATATCTTTTGATGGTTTTTTTGATATATTATTACTATTAAAATTATTTGCATTTGAATTATTATTATTATTTGCTATTGTATTTGAATCATTTTGTATTTCATTTTTTTCAATTTGAATATTATTTTTATTATTATTATTTATTTCATTATCTAAATCATCTTCATTTATATGTTCATTTTTTTTTCCTTGACAAATTAAACAAGGTTCACTTATTATATTTAATTTACTATTTACTTTTGGATTATAATATTTATGATTATATAAATGAGTATCTGGATCTTTACTTAATAAATTTAATGCTTCATCCACATTTGTAAATGGATGAATTTTTATTAACATCATTAAAATATCTATATCATATCCTAATTCAATTAAATCTTGAGCAACTTCATTTCTTAATCCATTTTTTTTTATTGCTGTTTTACTTAATTCACTATTTTCATTATGATGATGTTTTTTTTTATTAGCTTGCTCTAAATTATAACTTACAGAAAATTTATTTAAAAGAGACATTATGGTTTATTTTATTTAGAAAATTTATTAAATATTAATATTATTTCTTCTATTTTAATTTTTACTCAAAATATTTTTTTATAAAATAACAAAGTATTTTATTAAATTATATAAATTAAAATAATTTATACCTAATTATAAAATATCTATTATTCATTAATATGAAAAACTTAAATTATAAATAAAGTATTTAACATAACCAAATATAATAATAATAAATTTTCTTTTCAAAATATATTACAACAAGAATTTTTTGAGATGAATTCATTATTATCATTATTAAACTTATTCATATAATTATTATAACTATTAAACTTTTTATATGATTGAATTAAAGTGATATTAGCTAAAGGGGCATTACTAATTTTATCAATAAATTTAACTTTCTTTTTATGTTTATTTTCATTATGATTTAAAGAATTAACTTTTGAGAATATACTTTTATGAAATGAATCTTCATTATTAAAATTTTTTGTTTCTTTTTTTTTTAATGAAGGTAAAGTAATTTTACTTGAATTTCTAATATTTGAATATAGTGAACTATTAGTGGAAATATCTAAAGAACATGAACATGAGGGATTTTGATTATTTTTATTTTTTTTATTTTTATTTTCAGTTATAATTTTTTTTTTCAATTCATCATTATCTAATATAAATTTAATATTTTGTATTTTTAATAATAAATTTCTTGGAAGTAATAAATTATTTAATATAGTTAAATAAATTGAACTATGTCTTGGTAATTCAAATTTTTTCATAATATTTTTAATTAAAAGATTAGGTTCTAATTCAGTTGTAGAAGGTAAATTATTAATTTTATTTTTCATATAAGTTATTGCTTGCATTTCTAAATTATTAATTTTTAATACTGAAATTACTTTATCTTCACTTTGAATTATTATAATACTTCCACAATATTCTTTTGATACAAAATTATATGATATTTCATTATATAAATTAATTATTTCAACTTTAATTTCTAAAAAAGAATTAATTTTTCCCTTTTTAAGTATTGGATTCTCATAATTTAAATTAAATTTATTAAATATACTTTTTGTTTTTTCTCTACTTAATGAAAATTTATTTAAATTTTCTTGATTATTTATAATATATGAAAAAGTAAGATATTTATTTTCATTTTTAGATAAAATTGATTCTGGATTTCCTATATAAAAACCAACCAAAGTAACATGACTTAATAAATGAATAAATGGAATTATTAATTCTTTTGGAATTTTTTCTACTTCATCTAACCATAAATTTGCAATTTCATATATTGTGTCTGTTATTTTGTTATAATTTTTTAACTGATCTAAATCTTCTTTATTTTCAAATATTATTGTTTCATATTTATTTAAACTTATTATCCAATTTTTGTATTTTAAATCAAATGATATTTGAATACAATATTCACTTAATATTTTATATTGATAAATAAATGTAGTTTTAATTTGGTTTGATAAATAAAGTTCTGATAAAAAAGAAAATAATTCATCTTTAAATAATTTAGTTTCATTTCTTTTTATTTTAGTAAATTCATAAATATAAGGTAAACCTCTTTTTAAAATTTTGATATTTTTTTCATTTTCTTTTTCTTCATTTATTGTTAATCCATTTCTTAAAATATTACCTAAATATGTTTGAAATAAAGCAAAATCTCCTTTTTTTTGTATTAAAAAATATGAATACGTATTATTATAATTTGGATTTAAAGTAATAACTTCTCTTTTCTACTTAAAGTTAAAAAATTTTTTTACTGAAAGTATATTAGAATTTTCATTCAACATGTTCATTAATATTTTAATATTTTTTAATATTTCATTATCATTATTATTATCTTCAATAGTTTGTGATATGTCCATTTTTATTTTATAAATTGTTAAAAGGAATAAAATAACATAAAAAAATTTAATTATTTTTAATAATTTGTATTCTATATGTAAATCATATTTATTTAATTTTACATCATTATGAATTATTGTATGTAATTTCCTTTTATATTGCTTTTTTATATTCATTTATGATATATACAAACCTCTTTTTTAATAATTCTTATAGAACTAAACTTTTTTGTTGAAAATATAAATCAAAGTTTTATTTCTTTTAAATACATTTTTTTTCTTATTTCAAATGATGAATTTAAAATTGAATTTTAATCATTTAAATAATATATTTAATATTCATTTATCATTTAATTATTTTAATTTTAATTTTTTATTATTTCAAGTAATATTTAAAATGAATTCAAATGATATTGAAGAAAAACTTGAAAGAGATAATTTAACAATTAAAGAACAGATTTTGAATTTACAAAATACAATAAAAAAATTAAAAAAAGATATGCTTTCATCAAAAGAGTCAAAACAATTTCAAGAAGATGAAAATAAATATCAAAAAATAATAACTAATTCAAATATAAATTCAAACACAAATAATATAATAGATGATGAAAATGAAAATGAAAAAGAAAGAGAAAGAGAAAGAGAAAGAGAAAGACAATTAAAATTTTCTTTTAATAATAGAATGTTTCAACAAGAAAATAAAAATAATATTAATGAAGATAATAATAATTTTAATAATGAAAATGAAGAAATTGGAAATATAAATTATAGAGATAGCAATTTTAGTTATAAAAACAGTGAAGAAACTTACGGAAAAGAATATTTAAATAATAAAAAAATAATAGAATACAATAATGAAGAAGATTATAAAGGAACATTTGGACATGAAAATAATATTTATAAGAATAATAATTATAAACCAAAATTAATAAATAATGAAAATGAAAATATAAAAAAGAATTTTTATCAAGAAAACATAGAAAAAATGAAAAAAGAAAAAGAGTTAATAGAAGAAATGTCAAAAATAAAAAAGAAAATAAATTCAAAAGTAATAGATATGACAGAAAGTTTAACAGATAGTGAAGAAATAGAAAACTTAGTTTTACCAAATAATAATAAAAAATATATTAAAGAACCAAATAGTGATTTATATGATTTAAAAATAAATAGAAGAGAAACCGAAGGTATTAATGATGAAGAATTACAAATTGAAGATTTATCAAAAGATTCAAATCAGAAAAAAATGAAAAGTGAAAGTAATTTTCAATTTAAAAAGTTTTATAATAAATTAAAAGATGATTCTTTTGATAATTCGGATAAATCTTTAGATGAAAAAATTAAAAAATTACAAAAGAAAAAATTTCAAGTTGATAATTTCACTCCATTAAATAAAAATATAAAAAAAGAAACTTCAACTTCTAAAAATAATTTAAGTAAAAAAAAAATTTTACAAAGACCAAAATCTTCACAAAGATTTAATAATATTCATAGTTCAACTTTATCTTCTAATAGGAAAAATAATTTAAATAATTTAACAAAAGGAAGTGCGAATGGAAGTAAACATACAATTAATTCTAATAATGATAATTATAATAATAATATTAGATTAAATGAAATTAAATCTTATAAAAATGAAATTAATAATTTAAAAGAAATGATAAATAAATTAAAAAATGAAAATGAAAAATTGAAAAGAAATTTAAAAAAAGAAAGAGAACAAAATGAAAAATATAGAAAATTAACTGAAGAAATTATTAAACATTATGAAAAAACTAAAAAATTTAAATAATTAATATAATATATTTCTTAAATATATTTACAATTTATTATTATTTAATATTATTTTATTATTAAAAAAAATCTTTTTAATTTAAAATAAATTTAAATATTCAAAAAAAAACAAACAAAAAAATAAATTAAAATTTAAAAAAAAAATCTTATATAACCAAAAAATAAATAAAAAAATTCATATAAATAAAAAAATTCTTGAATCAAAAAAAAAAAATGCAAAATCAAAAATCAAAAAATGAAAAAGGTGATAAAAATGTTAAAAAAAACACAGAAAACACAACAGAAAGTGGATATGGAGAAATGATATATATGGAGCCAGGAATAAACCAAATGATGTCTCCAATAACCTCAGGTCGTCAAACTAGAATTCAAAATAGAAGTTCAATAGAATCTGCATATAATAGAAATCAAAACAACAAAAATGAAAAAATAGAAAATCCAAAAATAACAAAATCAAATAGACAAAATTTAGAAAATGAAAGAGAAAAAAGTCCAAATTCAAATATAAATGAACAAAGAGAGAAAGATGATTATAACATTAGAACATTAAATGAGAGAAAAAGTCCAAAAGGCGCAATTTATCAAACATATACAAATTTACCAGAAAATATAAATAATTCAATAGAAGGTCAAATTATATATAATAATGAGAGTAATTCATATCAAGTTGGTAATGATTCAAATATTGTAATTACAACAATGGGAGGTCAATTTAGACAAAGTCCAACTTATCAAAATACTAGTAAAGATGTTGCTTATATTATGAATCCTAGAGAAGGAAATAATATATCAATGAGTAAAATGAGTCCTACTCAAAATATTGATGATTTTAATTCAAGTGGTGAAAAAGGTTATGAAGGAAATGTACAATTAAGTAATCTTAAAAATGTTTTAGGTAATAAATTAAAATATCGTGGTCATACTACTAATGATTTAAGTCAAGTTAATGAACTTTTAAATTCAAAACCTACTATTTCAAGAGATAATTTAATGGATATTAATGATAATATGAAATATAATTCTAGTACATATTATAATCATATGACTATGGGTGATGTTAAAAAAATTGTTAAGAGATTTACTCAAGTTTATGATCCTAAAAAAACAAAAGAAGGTTCTTTAATTAATGAAAAACAAATTATTTTACCTGGAGCTAATGATGATGTTTTTAATGGTAGATATCGAGTTTTACAAAAAATGAATAGATTAAGTAATATTTTACTTGCTAAAAATAGAAATTCTTCTTTTCAAGATAGTTATGATGTTAATACTTCAATTGAAGATAATAGAAAAACTTTTGATAGACATACTTTAAATAGAAATACTTTAAATAGAAGTAGAATGAGTATGAGAAATAGAAATCGTTCACCAGAAAATAAATTTTTATATGTATCACTTGCTATGATATCATCAAAAGGAAGAAATGCAGAAGATAGAATAATATTTAGAAATATGAGATTTGAAAAAGGAGGTGTTGTTGATTTAGCACAAGAAGATAGAAAAAAGAATAAAGCACAATATAAAATTAAAAAAGCTAAAAGAAGAGCAGTTGGTACTTCAGAAAATTTAAGAAATGCTAATCCAAAATATAGAGAACAAGCTGCAAAATTAATTCAAGCTTGGTGGAGAGAATTAAAAGAATTATATAAAGAGAGATTAAATATGATTATTAAAATACAAAGTTTTTGGAGAGGAAGATGGGTTAGAAAATATATGTATGATATTTTATATTTAAGTTTTATGTATCAGAGTTTTTGTCAAATTATACAAAAAGTTTTAGTTAAATATATTAGACCAATTGTTTTTGATATTTTAATGGCTAAATATAAAAAAGGAAGAAATATTTTAAAATCACTTTTATTAAGAGATGAGCATTGGAAATTATTAAAATTAAAACCTTTTTGGGATAGATGGAGAGATTTAATTAGAGCTTATAGGAGAAAAAGTGAAAAAGGAAGAAAATTAATTGATTTGAGAAATACACAAGATAAGAAAAAAAGAGATTTAACTAAATTTTTTAGTAAATGGGCTTTTTTATCTAAGTTTAGTAAATTACAAGGAAATCATAATATTATTGAAATTGCACAAGTTAAAAAAAAAGGTATGGATAAAATTATTAATGGAAGTAAAAAATTAATGAAAAAAGAATCTTTTAAAAATATTAAACCAAAATTAAAACAATTTTTACAAAAATTAGGTAAAATTGAAGGATTAAAATTAGTAAGTAATTATCCAGAAAAAACAAAAGAAAGATTATTAAAAAAATATTTAGATAAATGGTTAAAAAATTCAATGGGAAAAGGATTTGATGATTTTAAAGTAAATTTATTTGAAAAATTATTATCAAATATATTAAAAAAATTATCTCGTTCAAATAGAAGAAGTTTTATGAATAAATTAATAAAAAATAACATAAAAAAAGAATTTATAGAAAGAATAGTAATTCAAGAAAAAAAAGTAGAAGTTAAAAAAAAATTAAATGAAATTTTCCTTGATACAAATATTCTTTCAGCAGCCGAAACTTTGCAAAGAGCATTGTGGAGGTTTTCATATAAAGATCCTTTAAATGCAATTTCTAATAAATTAAATGATATCAATTTATTAAATAAATTAAGAGAACTTCTTAAAATTAGAGAAGCATTTATTAAAAGAATTTTAAAACATATAATTAAAAAATGGAATACTCCTTTAATTCAAAATGAAAGAGATTTAATTAGTGAAATTTTAGGAAAGTTAATTAGAAATATTTTAAATAAAAGAATTAATAGAATTTTAATTAGTAAATTAAATAAATGGAGAAATAGTGTTATTATTAGAGGAGATACTGTTTATAAACAAAAAGAAGATTTTGAAAAAGCTGGTAATTTAATAAGAAAAAATTCTTTAAAAAAAGTACTGGATGAAAAACCATTTTTTGAAAATTTAAAGAATACAAGAAGTGAAAAAGTATATAATAATATTTTAAAAAGATTATTTGATATTTATTTTAATAAAGATGAACATTTATTAAGATATTGTATTAATAAATGGAGAGATCAATGTAGAAAAGATGAAATAAGAAATTTAATAAATAAATTATTAAAGAGTTTAATAATGAAAAATTATTCAGAAAATATGAAATTATTATTAAATAGAGCATTTCATAAATGGTTACAAAATAAAACCCATACAATAAGAACTAAAAAAACAAATAAAAATACAGGTGCTTTATTAATAAAATCAATTAGAGGTAATTTTATAAGAAAAAATATAAAATATTTATTAAGAAAATATTTAAGACAATGGAATGCAAGAAGAGGACAAAAGAAAGATGATGAGAAAAAAGAAAGAATTTTAAAAGCAAAAATCCATTTATTACAACATAATAAAAATACAAATGGAAAAGATTTATTAAATGGTGCTGATTTAATTAATACTCATAAAAAGAAACATTTATCAGTTAATAAAATTGCAGAACTTACAGAAAAAACTTCAAATATAAATTTAAGAAATTATTTAAAAAGATGGTTGGATAAAATTAAAAAATTTAATAGAAGAGAAAGTCAATTATTAAAAGCAATAAAAGTTTCTAAAACAAATTCAGATAATAAAGATAAAATAATGTTATTAAAAGCATTTTTAAAATGGAGAAATTTATGTAGAAAAAAAAATAGTACTCCTATACAATTAGGATTAAAACATTTATTAAAAGGACTTTTAGGAAATAAATTTAAACATATTATGAAAAGAACAGAAATTGTTAATATTGATGTTAAAAGAGGTGAATCAATTTATGATGCTTTATTAAGAGGTGATAAAAATGTTGCCAAGTGTATTGCATTAAGAAATTTATTTATAAGACCTTATTTTAATAGATGGAAAAGAGCAAATGATAATGTTAATGTTAAAACAACTAAAGATGAAATGTTTAAAAAATTAATTAAATTTCCTTTTTTGAAAATTTCACAAATTCCTTTAAGAAATTATTTAAAAAGATGGAGAGATATTATTAATAAATTAAAAGATAATGAAATTGAAAGAAAAATATATTTAAAGTTATTAAAAAATATAAGAAATAATAGATTAAATGAAATTTTAAGAGAATATTTATATAGATGGAGAAAAAATAAATCAGAAATAAATAAAAAATATGGAATTTCAGCAGAAGGATTTAAAAAATTAAGAAGATTAATGATAAGAGATATCTTCAATTTATTAAAAAAACAAGTTAAAAAAGATAAAGATAAAGGATTATTAAGAAATTTAATAAAAAGATTGTATAAAAAAGATTTAAATGATTTAATAAGAAAAGCAATAAGAAAATGGGCAGAGAAAACTCATAAAGAAGAAGGAAAAAATAAAGATTATCAATTTTTAAGAAATTTAATTAATAGTAGAGAAAGACAAAATAATAATAATACAAAAAGTTTATTGCATCAAGCACTTTTAAGATGGAGAATTAATTCAGTACCTTTAATTAAACATGATTATAAAAAAGTAAATGATTTTAGAGCTGGATTACTTTTATTAAAAGCAATTTTAAGAAGACCTTTAAATAATAGATTTTTAAATGGATTAAAAAATAAAAATAAAGATATTTTAAGAAAAGATGCTCTTAGAAATATATTAAAACATATTAGACCAAAAATTAAAAATTATTTTTTAAGAAAAGCATTAAATATTTGGAAAGAAAAATTAAAAGATACTGGAATTCAAAAAAATAAAGCAGAAAATATATTTAGTAATTTTACAAATTTAGATAGAATAAGATTAAAAATGTTTATTGATTATAAATGCATAATTGAAGCACTTAAATTAATGACAAAAAATAAAAATAAATTTGCAGAAAAATTACAAGAATTCTTTAAAAAATTTGCAAAACAAAAAAAAAAAGAAAGAACTACAAATGGTGCAAATAATATTAATATTTTATTAAAGAAAACAAATAAAAATTTTGAAAGAGGACTTAAAAGATTAATGTTTGCAAAATGGAAAAGAATAACAAGATTTTTAATATTACAAAATAATAGTGATATAATTAAAAAATTTGTAAGAGGAATAAAACATAATAAATTAACTTCTAAAAAAAAAACTAACTATGATTTTAGTCTCTTATTGAAAACTATTAAAAAGAATATATTTGATAAATTTAAAAGTCAGTTAAAGAAAAAAAGATTATATGAAATATTAAGAAAGAGAATATTTAATAAAGAAAATAAAAGAAAAAAATTAATGAGAGATTATTTAAAAAAATGGATGAATGTTTTACCAAAAATGAGATTATTAGATTCAGTATTAAAAATACAATCAATGTTACGTGCACGTAAAGGAAAAAAAAATTATGATAAATTAAAAGATAAATTATCTCAGTTTAAAACAATAATAATTAAATTAATTGGTTCTAAAAAAATTATTCTAATGAGTTATATTGCTCGTTGGAATATGATTAGTGAAAGATTAACTTTACAAGAAAGTGCAGATATTATTAAAAAGTTTTGTAAAATAAAAGTTAAACATCATTTTAAAAATATTAAAAAAGGTAATTTACAAAAAATATTCAGAAATTATTTGTTAAAAAAAATTATAGAAGCTATTATAAAAGCAGGTAATATTGATAAGAAAAATGGTCAAAATATAATTGATGCTTTAATTAATGTTTTAAAGAGAAATCCATTTAAAAAATTTATTAAAAATTTGAGAAAAAAAATATTATTAACAGCAATTAAAAAAGCTTTAGAATCTACTTTTAAAGATTTTAAAGGTAATAATTTACCAAAATATTTTAAAAGATTTGTTGATAATACTATTGGAGAAAATAATAAAAAAGCTAAAATAATTCAAAATTGGTTAAAGCATAGAAATAAAAAATTAAAAGTTAATAAATCAACAAAGAAACATGATTTATTATTGAAAATAGTACAAAATTTAATAAATAATAAAAATAAAAAATTAAAAGCCGCTTTCAAATACTGGAAGAGAAAAGCAAAAATTAATAATTTAACTGATGGTGCAGTTTTTATTCAAAAAATATGGAGAGGAATAAAAGGAAGAATAAAAGTAGATAAAAAATCAAAAAAATATCAATTTTCAAATATATTTAGAAAATACTTTATTAATAATATAACTTCAGTTTTAAAAGAAACAAATCTTAAATTTTATCTTCCAATGAAAAATGCAGTTAAAGAAATTTCAAATTTAACTAAAAGATATGCAACTAATAATTTAGTTGAATATTTAAATAATACATTAAGAAATAATTATGTTAAACAAGTAATAAAAAAAATAAATTTATCTCAAAATTTACATTTAATGCAAAAATATTTGAATAGATGGAAAAAAAAAGATAAAGATTTAAATAAACATTTAATAAAAATTCAAACAGCATTTAGGAAATATAGAGGAAAATTAAGAAGACTTATGTTAGAAAAAGCAAGAGATAAAATATTATCTTTATTTTTGAAATATGATAGTGCAAATTTAGAACTTTTAAGAGCATCATTAAGAAAATGGCAATTAAGAAATCAAGTATTAAAATGTGAAGATAGTTCTGTTATTCTTCAAGAATTTTTATTAGCAAGAATTGGTAAATATATACATGATCAAATAAATGATTTCTTTTCAAAATTAACAAAGAAAATATTAAGTAGATTATTAAAAAATGTATATAAATTTAATAAACTAAGATTAGCAATATTAAAAAGTTTATTCCCAAAATTAATACATAAAACTACAAATTATAATAAAAATAATCAAATTGATAATATTTTAAATAATCATTTAGATAAAACTGAACAATTAAGAAGAAAAAATAGTTTACAAAGATCATTAACAGGTTGGAAAAATAATACTAAACAAATATCAGATAAAGAATTAAATTCTACTTTATTAATTCAAAAGAAATTAAGAGGTTTAATTTCAAGAAAAAAATTTACTGAAACAAAAAGTAAAAATAATAAATTTAGAGATACAATATTAAAATTTAGTCATGAGAGTCCATTAAGAGTTTATTTCAATAAATATAAATTAATAGTAAAAAGATTATCTGTAATGGAAAATGCAGATATAATAAAAAAATTTTGTAAATTTATAAGAAGAAAAGTAAGAAAAGAAAAAGATGATAATAGAATGGATATAATTAAAAAAGCTTTAGAGATTTTAGATAAATTTAAACCAGGAAGAAGATTTTCTTTAGATAAAATAAGACAAATGAGAAATAGAAAATTATTTGATAAAGTAATTAATGATTTAGCAAACAAAAGAAAAAAATCTTTAAAAGATGTTTTTGATAAATTATTTGGTTATGGTAAAGATTTATTAAATAATAGAGTATTTAAAATTCCAGATAATTTAAGAAAAAGACTTTTAGATAAATGGTTAAAAATTTGGTTAGAAAAAGCAAAGAAATTATCAAAATTAAGAGCAGCTGAAATGTTACAAAAAAATTGGAAAATTCATAAAAAAAATATTAAAACTGAAGGAATAAATAATAGTTTAAATAATATTTTAAAAGGGTTATTTTTAAAAAATGATAATATTTTAAAAAAAGCCCTTCATCAATGGAGAAATAAAGTTAAAAATATGAAAGTTAAAAGATCAGGAAGAAGAATTGCTAATTTTGTTATTAATAAATTTAAATTTGCAAAAGCAAAAGAAAATTGGAAAAAATTATCAAATAAAATTGCACATAAAGATCAAACATCAAAGAAAATAAAATTAATGAAAGATGTTAAAAAATATATGAAATTAAGAAATGCAATTCATGCTTTAGAAAAAAAATTAAAATTAAATGGTTGGAATCAATTAAAACAAATGCTTAATCATAGAAATAAATTAAGAACAACAAATAAAGCATTAAGAAATACAAATAAAAAAAATAATTTATTTAAATTATCAAATTATTTAAAAAGATGGTTAAATCAAACAAAAAAAATATTAAAAAGAGAAAACACAGTTAAAAAAATAGGAGAAGTAATAAATGCAAGAAAAGTAATAATAGCATTAAAAACATTAAATTCAGTATCATTAATGAAAAAATTATTCCATGATATTCCAAGAATAAGAGCATTAGATTTTTTTAATAAACTAAAAAAATATGCAGAGAAAAAAAGAAGATTATCTGCATTAGGAAAATCATTAATTAAAAGTAACTATAATATTAATGGTCAAAATGTTGATATTTTCATGAAGAAATTACATAAAATTTATGGAGTGAAAGTTTTAAATAAAATGGTATCAAATTTAGAAAAATTAAAACATTATCATAAATTACAACTTATAACATATTTCTTAAGAATGTTTAAATTAATATTTTTAAAAAATGCAGAATTTACATATTATAATAGATTACTTGGTGGAAGTAGAGCAGAAAGAACAAAATTACAATTTTCAGCAAAATTATCAACACCTCATTCAGAAGAAGTAGTAGATGATAAAGAAAGAGTTTATTTAAGTTTAGCTCCTTATTTTATTGATTGGTTAAATGAAAAAATAAAAATAAGACAAGCTTGGGGAATTGATAATTTAATAAAAGCATATTCAAATTATAGATTTAATAAATTATATAGAGATTATGCTAAAAGAGTTCAAATTCCACAAAAAGTTGAATTATATAATAAATTATATAAATTGTTTTTAAATAAATTATATGCTGGTCCTTTAAAATTAAGATTAATGGAATTATTAAGAAAATATGCTATTCATCAATTAATGATTCCTTTACATGGTATTGGGAGATTTTATCGTCTTTTATATTTAATTAAATTAACTTTTATGTGTAGAGGTATTGCAAAACAGAGATTTTGTAGAGAATTTATTAGAAGATGGAAATTTGTTATTTTTTCAAAAATTTTAGCTAAAAAGAAAATGGAATTAATGTATAAAAATCTTCATTTAAGTTATTTACAATTAGCAAATGATGTTTTTGGTGATGAAGATACTGTAAATAATGCAAGTGTAGTAAAAGAATTTGAAAGATTTGGAAATGAAATTGGAATGTTTACTAGTGAAAATGTAAATAAAATAGAAGAACATAAATATTCAACAATAGCAAGAAGGAAATTTAAATATGAATTAAATGAAAAAAATGAAATAACAACAAAAAAAGAAAAGAAATATGAATATCAAAGTGATTCAAAAAGTAATTCTAGAAAAGTAGGAAAAAAAAGTGAAATTATTGAAATTCAAAGTAAAAATTCTGAAGAAATAAGTGATTATAGTAGAGAAAATTCAAGAACAAGTTCTTATAGAAGAAATAGAAGAGGTGATGATATAAATACTCTTTCTTCTCATAGTAGAAGAGATACTTTTTCTAATAGAACTTATGAAATTAATAATGAAATTAATACTAATGAAAATGAATATAAACCAAATACTTTTAAAGGAAGAAGAAAATATGGTAATTAGAATTAAAATTTTTTAATGAACTTTTCTTTTTTTATATTTAATTTATTTTTTAAAAAACTTTCTTTTGAAATAAAATATTTTTTTTAATTTAATAAATATTTAATATTTTATAAATGATTTAATCTTTAAAAAATATAATAATATATTTTATAAAAAATGATAATTAAAGTAAATAAATAAAAATAAAAAATCAAATAATATATAAAAAAAAATATGCAAACATTAAGAGCAATATCAAATAGTTCATCAGGAAGCAATAATAAATTAAATTCTAGTTCAACAACATTAGGAAATGGGAAAGCAAAAAGAAAATTATCAAGAGATTCAGAACAAGAACTTTCTTTTGAAAAACATAAATTTCGTAATTCAATATCAAATTCATTAAATCAAAGTAAAATCTCCTCAGCATCAAATTCAAATCAAAAATCAAAGAAAAAACAAGAAGATCAATCAATAAATATAATGAGAAGAGGAACAATGATGCCTTTATTAAATTCTTTAACAAATTTTAATAAAAAATTTGATATTGAATTAAATGATCCAATGATAAAAACAACAAAAACAAATTTTGCAGATTCAGAAAAAGATTTTTCTCAATCAAATCCAATAAGAAGAAATACAACAGTTATAAATAGAAGAATTGATATTTTAAATGAAACAATGAAAAGTGAACCTGAAGAAAAAACTAAAAGAAAATCAATTAGTGTTAATGAAAGTATAAATAATACAATTTTATCAGAAAAAAAAAGAGTTTCAAAGAGATTAAGTCAAATTTTAGAACCTGAAAAAATAACTTATCAAGGTTTAGATATGAATATGATTTCTAATGCTCATCATAAAAGAAAGAGAAAAAGTACATTTTTTAATGAAAAAAGTGAAAATTCTTCTGTTGATAGTAATAGTTTAAATAAAAAAAAAAAACATCATAGAAAAAGTAATATTAATTTAGAAGGATTTTATTATGATGAAAATGGAAATTTAATTTATATGGATGAAGAAATGAGAAAAAGAATGGAAGAAGAAAATAAAAAAAGACAAGAAGAAAAAGATAGAATTATTAGAGAACAAAATGAAAGAAATGAAAGAATTAAAAAAGAAAAAGAAGAAGAAGAAAGAAGAAGACTTTTAAGAGAAGAAGAAAGAAGAAAAAGACAATTAGAAGAAGAAGAAAAACTTAGAAAAGAAAAAGAAGAAGAAGAAAAAAGAATTAGAGAAATGAAAGAAAGAGAAGAAGAATTTAAGAAAAAATTACAAGAAGAAGAAAAAATTAGAAAAAAAAAATTAGAAGAAGAAAAAAGACTTTTGGAAGAAAAAAAGAAAAAAGAAGAAGAAGAAAGAAAAAAAAAAGAAGAAGAAGATAAAATTAGAAAAAAAAAAGAAGAAGAAGAAAGAATTAGAAAAGAAAAAGAAGAAGAAGAAAGAATTAGAAAAGAATTAGAAGAAGAAGAAAGAATTAGAAAAGAAAAAGAAGAAGAAGAAAAAAAGAGAATTGAAAAGTTAAAAGAAGAAGAAAGAATAAGAAAAGAAAAAGAAGAAGAAGAAAGAAAAAGAATTGAAAAATTAAAGGAAGAAGAAAGAATAAGGAAAGAAAAAGAAGAAGAAGAAAGAAAAAGAATAGAAAAACTAAAAGAAGAAGAAAGAATAAGAAAAGAAAAAGAAGAAGAAGAAAAAAAGAGAAAAGAAGAAGAAGAAAAATTAAGAAAAGAAATAGAAGATAAAATAAGAAAAGAAAAAGAAGAAGAAGAAAGAAAAAGAAAAGAAGAAGAAGAAAGAATAAATAAAGGAAAATTAACATTAGATGAACTAAGTACAAACAATTTAAAAACAAATGATGAAACAATAAATAATCAAAAATTAAGAAATCGCTTCAATAAAAATTTAGGAAGTGACATTTATTCAGATGAAGATGAAAAATTATATAATGAATTAAAAGAAAAAAGAAAAAGATTAAATTTAATGCAAGATAAATATACACAATATTTAGATTTAAGTGGAATTGACATAGATAATTTAGATAGTGATGAATTAGAAATATTAGAAAATTTATATCAAGCACAATTAAAAGATGTTGATAAAACAAAAAAATTACTTGATAAAATAAGAAGTAAAAGAAAAGGAGATTTACTTAAAAATTCAACAAATTATTTCAAATCATCTTTAAAAGATACTGAAGATCAAATAAAAGAAAAAATAATGAAATTTAAAAGAGAAAGAAATGAGAGACATAAAATAAATAGAAAATTATTAAATAAACAATTTGAAGAAATTGATAATGAAAGAAAAAATAAAAATTATTATGATTATTATACTGAAAGAAATATTCCAGCTCATCATAATACAAATAAATTTTTTGGTAGTGATTCTTCTAGAATTAGAAATATTAAAAGAATTGATTTTGGAATGTCAGATTTAAAAAAAAGTAAAATGAGTAGATTTAATTTTAATGAAGATAAATATGAATTATCTACTATGGATAGTAATTCTAATAATTATAGAAATATTATTATGCCTTCTAATCCTTTTTCTTCTGTTTTAAAAGCTCATGAAGATAATTTCTTCAATTAATAAACAATTATAATAATAATTTTTAATATTTATTCTTGTTTAATTTATTTATTAGTTTTATGTATTATATGGAGTTAATAATCTTATTAATTTTTTTATTAAATTTGATTTAAAAAGAAAAAAAATAAATAGTAAAAAAAAATATTAATTTATTTAGAGAAAAAAAAACAAAAAAAAAATTTTTTTTTTATTTCTTTGGAGTAGTTAATTTTTCTTTAATAGTATCTAATTTCTGTTGACAATCAGCTCTTAAATTTTTACAATCTTCAATATGATCTTCTTGATTAGCTTCTCTTTTTTCTTGATCACTAAAAAAAAATATATAAAAATAAAATAAACTTACTCTTTCTCTCTTTTAACTAATTCTTTCTCTTTCAATTCAATTTCCTTTTGTAATTGTTCAATATCCATTTGTAATTTACTTTCCCTTGAAACTAACTTACTTCTTTTTTTTTGTTCTCTTAAAACTTTTCTCATAGCAAAAGCCATAGAACTTTCATATAATTTTTGATAATAATTAACAGTTTCTTTCATTTGATCTTTAACATGATTTAATAATTCACCTCTTTGTAATGAATTAATAGTAACTTGTCTTATTAATTCATCAAAGCATTCTGAATATAATTCTTCTCTATTATTACAAATTCCAGTTTCTCTTGCTTGTCTTATTTTCATTTGATTTTCTAAATCTTTTGAAAGTTTAATTACATCATTTTTATCTGCTGGTTTTGTTGATACAAATTGCATATATATTTGACCATCTTCTGTTGATTCTTTTGGAGGAAGAATTGTATCTAAATATGATTTTAAGGATATTGGATCATTCTCATCAAATTCATTTGTTGCATTTTTACGCATTTCTCTCTCATTTTTTTGAACTAAACCATATTGAACTTTTTCCCCATAACATATTAGTGATTGAGGTTGATTACTCATTTTTTTTTATATATTTATTTTAAAATTTGGTTTTTTAATCTAAAAATAAAAATTGAAATTTATAAATTTTTTTTTAATTTCTATTATTTATTAATTATTATAATGTTATACTCATCTCCACATAATGTATTCTCAGACCTCAATTATTTCTTTGCTCCTTTCTGCATACCCAAATTAATAGAATCTGATAAAAATAAAAATTGTAATGCAGAAAGAAGACAAAATTCAAATATTAATTATGGTAATATTTTATCACATCAAAATAATTGTATTAATTATCCAATTTGGCCAAATCCATTTATGACTATTTTAAAACCAAAAACTGTAAAAATTAAAATAGTAAATAATGATATTGATTCTAAAGTAGTCAATCATGATAAAGAGGAAAAAAATAAAAATATTTTCCTAGTTTTAAATAATCATGATTTAAATGACTCAACTTTAGAATATTCAATTGATAATATTTCTTTAACAAATGGGGAGATTACGAAATTTAATACAGATCCAAAATTAAAAAAAATACATTCAATTTATCATTTAAAAAGAAAAATTAGTACAAAATTACAAAATGATATTAGAAATACTATTAATTTTTATATTTCTCAATTTAATATGAAAAATAAAAATGTTAAAATTCCTTTTCTTATACCTAATAGTAAATTATTTAGAGAAGATGTAAAAAATGATTCTTTAAAAAAAATAAAAAGCATTACAATTTCAAAATATATTAGTGAGGATATTCAAATTGCAGGAAGGAGCTTAAATATTCATAATTTAAATGTTATTCAAAAAATTGAAGAAATTTATTTTAATTTTAATGATAATGATATTATTAAGAAAGTTTATAATTTATTATTTAAAACTTTGGTTTTTGATTATTATGAATCATTTCTTAATAGTGATAGATTTAAAAAGTGTATTGATAAAGATTTGGCCAAGTATACTGAAAAATTAAAAAAGTTAAATTATTCAATTGATAAGTGTGATTTGTATAGAAGAATTTTTAAAGAAAAATATGAAGATATTGCAAAATGTTATTTTACTTGTAGCTAAAATTAAAATATGTAGAATAATAATGTAATTACAATATAATGAATTTATTTTAAAAATTGTTTTTATTAATTTTATAAAAATAAATAATTATATATTTTTAAAAATCCTTACGTAAATTCAACAATATAAATAAAATATTCTTTTAGTAAATATATAAAACAATATGTCTTTTAAAAGACTAACAATCCTTTTCTTAATTTTCATCTATATCCAATCAAAAAAAGAATCATCCTTAAATTTAAAATCCACTCCAAACTATAAATCAATAATAGAATCCTACGGTTACAATTTCGAAGAATTCGAAATTAGAACTGAGGATAAATATATAAACAGTATATGGAAAATAACATCAAAAAAAAAGCAAAAAAATTTCCTTTCAACAAACAAAGCAATAATACTTCAACATGGTTTATTGGACAATGGTTGGACTTGGTTTGTTTTACAAGAAAAATCACTTCCATTTACTTTAGCAGATAAAGGTTATGATGTATGGATATCACATAATAGAGGAACATTATTTTCAACAGGACATGTTGAATCAATAATTAAAAATTATTTAAATCCATTTTCTCCATATTGGGATTTCTCATTTGATGATTTTGCAAGATATGATTTACCTTCTGTTATTAATTTTGCTTTAAAAAAATCAAATGTTCAAAAAATTGATTATATTGGTCATTCACAAGGTACTCTTATTTTCTTCCTTCAATATATGATAAATCCTTCTTTTATGGAAAATTCTATTAATAAATTTATTGGACTTGGTACTGTTCCAAACGTAAATAATGCTGAAAGTTATATTACTAATTGGGTTGCTAAAAATAAAAAAATTTTAGAATATTATCCATTTGGTAATTTCATGAGATTAGGTACTACTATTGGTCCTTTAATCTCTGAAATTTGTGATAAAATTCCTGAAATTTGTGGATTTATTGTAAATAAAATTGTTGAAAATGATATTTCAACTAAAAGGATGAATTTCCCAAAAATTTCTAAAAATTTATTCCTTTACGAACCTGGTGGAACTTCTATTAAAAATATGAGACATTGGATTCAAATATTCTCAGATAAAAAATTACATAGATATGATTATGGAAAAGAAGAGAATTTAAAATATTATGGAACTGAAGAACCACCATTATATGATATTGATGCAGTTAAGAAATGGAATATTAAAGGTATGGTTACTACAAGTAATGCTGATCCATTCTGTAATCCAATTGATACTGAAGAATTTGTTGCTAGAATTGAAAATAAAGATGCTGTTAAAATTTTGAAATTGGAAAATTATAATCATTTAGATTATGTTTGGGCTGATGATGCTTGTAGAGATTTATATCCAAAAATATTCGAATTTCTTCAATAAAAATTAATTATATGTATTAGCTTTTCACATTTATCATTTTATATATATTTCATTTATTAAACATATGTGTTAACTAAATTTATTTTTAATAGTCAAGTCAAAAACCTATAGTTTAATATATTTTTTTTTAATATTTTTTCAATTTTAAAATTTATTATTTTTTTATTTTAAAAATTCATTAATATTTAATTAAATAAAATATAACTAATCAAGAATAAAAAATCATAAAATCAAATGTCAGACAAAAATAAAACAGGTCAAAAAAAGGAAAAATCAATAAAACTAAGTGAAGATCAAAGAATGCGTTTAATGTTAACAAACAAAATGAAAGAAATGGAAACAGAATTTGATGTGAATGAACACATAGTAATAGATTTAGGAAATGCATCAACAAAAATAGGTTTTTCAGGAGAAGACCAACCAGCAGTAGTAATACCATCAATATATGCAAGAAATAAAATATTAGACTCAGACAAAAAAAATGAATTATCATCATATGATCAAAAAATGGATGTTTATGGATATGAAGCAACAAAACCTCAATATAAAAATGACTATGATATAATAAACTTAACACCAGGTGATCATAAAGAATTAACATCAAAAGAATTTAGTGAATTCTTACATGATGCATTAGAAATTAATATGGGAATAACACCAACTGATTATGATGTAATTGTTAATATTTCTCCAATTAAAAATGAGGAAAATATTAGAATTTATGGTAGATTATTTATTGAAGATTTAGGTTTTCGTGCATTAGCTATGATAAACTCATCTTCATTATCACTTTATTCAACAGGAAGAACTACAGGATTAGTTGTTCAATGTGGTGAAAAGAGAACATATACTGTTCCAATATTTGAAGGATTTCCTCTTTATCATGCATTAAGTAAAAATAAATTAGGAGGAAAAGACTTAACTGATATTTATAGAAATGGTATTTTAGAAGCTAATTTAAATGTTCTTCCAGAAGATATTGCTACATTAAGAAGTATTAAAGAAAGAACTTCTTCTGTTCCATATATTTATCCTTGTGATTATTATTTAGATGAAGATTTTCAAGATATAATTCTTGAAGAAATTAGATTATATAAATTACCTGATGATACTATAATTGATATTCCTAGAAAATGTCGTTTACTTGCTAGTGAAATGTTATTTAATCCTAAAATTGTTGAAAAAGAAGATCCTGGTATTAGAGATTTAATTGTTCATTCTGTAAGAAAAAGTGAAATTGTATATGAATCATTAAAAGAAATGCTTGTTAATAATATTGTTCTTTCTGGTGGTACTACAATGATGCCAGGATTTGCTGAAAGAGTTACTAAAGAATTAAGTGGATATAAAGATGAAAATGAATGGTCTTTGGAATTTAAACCTAATGTTATTGCTGATAATAATAGATATATTAGTAAATGGATTGGAATGAGTATGATTGCAAGTATGAGTGCTTTTGATAAATTATTTATTAAAAAAGCTGAATTTCAAGAATTAGGTGAAGAAAAATTTTCTGAAGTTGCACAAATTTTCTAAAAGGAAATATATTTAATATATGATAATATATGGATTTTACATATTATAATAAAAATGATATATAAATTACTTTTTTTTATTTTTAAAAGATATTATTTATTTTTATATTTTTATGATTTTATTTTAAAAAATGATAACACCAATAAATGCAATATTTAGTAGGAATTTGGTTAAAATAAAAGATGAAAATGTGGAAAATGATTTTTTTTCATCTAATGATAGTGAAGAAGAACCAAATGAAATTTTAAGAAAAAAGAATAAAAAAAGAAAAAGAAATTCAATATTAAATTTAGAACCACAAAAAATAGACATTTTTCCAGATAAAAGAGAAGAAAATATAAAAAATATAAATGAACTTCGTCATATTCACAATTCAAAAGAAACAAAATTACGTAATGAAAAAATAGGATGGAATTTAGTATACATGTTACTTTTCTCTGATTTTTTTAATAGTTTACGTGAAAGACAATTAAATTTAAAAAATACTCAAATATCATTTTTTAATTTAAAAGAAATAGAACTTAGAATAAAAAAAATGATAAATAAAATACAAAATAAAAAAGTATCAGATAATAATATAACAAATAAAGATGAAGAAAAAATGGAATTTCCAGCACCAAGATGGATTGATCGTCCATTTACAGTAATAATAAATGATTTTAAATTTAATGAAAAAGAAAAAGATGATTTTATACCAAGTTATATAACTTCTTTTAGAAATTTTTCAGATAATGAAACAAAAAAGCATCAAAGAGCAAAATCAAAACCAGCAATGAGTACTTTTATTAATCCAAAAAATAATATTCCTCAAAATAGACCAAATTCAAATTTAACTTTAAAATCAAATAATAATTTAAATATTCCAACTTTTTCAATTGAAAGAAAAAGAAAAAGTATGGCAAATGCAGATCCAATTTTAAATAATTTTACTCAATTTCTTAAAAAAAAAGAAAATAAAGTAAATTCTTCTGTTAATAGTATTAAAAGTAATTCTAATAGAAATCAAAATAAAGGAGCAATTTTAAATATTAATTTTAAACCTAAAGAAAATATTATTGCAAATAATTTTAGTAATCCTAATATTGAATTATTAAGAAATAATAAAAAATTTTATGATATGTTAGTTAATAAATATCCAAGAAATGAAGAAGATATTTTAAATATTAAAAATAATTTTATGGCATATGATATTGAATTAAATAAAAATGAAGCTATTTTTAAAAGACCTGAAAATATGGTTGTTAAACATTTTTTTGATTTTCATATTGATAATAAGGAAAAAGATATTAAAAAATATACTCTTAATGAAGCTTTAGTTAGACATAGTAAAAATATTGATGTTTTTATTAGTAAATTTAATAATGTTATGAATATGAAAGGAAAAGCAAATGATAATAAAGATGAAATAATAGATGAATAATTAAAATTAAAATTTATTTTTTTTTTTTTATAAATAATTAATTAAAAAAACTGTTTCATGAAATTTAATTAATTATGAATAATTTAAATTAACTTCTTTGATATAATAATTAATTAATTATTGAATTTAGAAATTTCCATTTTATATTCTAAGAAACTAATTCAAATAAAATCTTTTATATAATTTATAAGAATAATTTTATAATTTTTATTAAAAAAAATATCAATTAACACACAAAACCAAAAAAAAAAAAGTAAAAAAGTAAAAACACAAAAAAATAAACAAAAAACCTAAAAAAAAAAAAGAAAAATATAAATCAGTTCTTAAATTTAAATTAAATTAAAAATAATTCTAAAACTAAACCAAAAAAAAAAACATTTAAGGTCTAGTCATAGATAATTTAAGAGTACTAACCTTTCTTTCTCTTCCTCTAATATTTTCAACACCATTATAACTTTCTTCTCTAATATCTTTAAATCCAGCTAATCTAGCATAAGCTTCAATTTGACCAGCATCTAAATCTTGAAGAACACTCAAAGGTTGATAAATGATGATTTCACATATTGCTCCTGATTTCAAACATTTTGCAATGTTGAAAAGAGCAATGGCTCTTAAATATTGAGCTGGTGAATGAGCAATTATACAACGATCGAATGATGCTTTAGCAAAGTTTTCTACTGCACTTAAGTGAGCTGGATGAACTACCATTACTCCTTCTTCTCCGTCATGACTGTCAATTGAATCAACTATTAAGAGTTTCTGTGACATTTTTATATGATTATTATAATATCCTTAATTTTTTATTTCAAATTTTTATTTTTTTTTTTTATTTTTTTGGGTTATTTTTTATATTTTTTTTAATATATTTTATTTAATAATTTTTTTTGAATTAAAAATATTATTTTTGTTTTAGGGATTTTATATTATATTTATGTAAATTATATTATATAACAAATATTATATTATAAGATTAATATCATATATATTTTATATATTTTAATTTAATATCATTTATTGATTTTATATTCTTAAGATTTCTTTTATTTTTTTTTGTTTTTAATCTTTTTATTTTATAATAAATAATCTTAAACATAATACGAGGATTAAACATGTTAAAAACATAAGTAAATAAAATGCTATTTTAATAAATAAATTATTTAAATATTAATTAAATTACTTTATCCTTTTTTCTTTATTAAAATAATATTCCGTTAAATAAAATCTAAAAATAATATTTTAATTAAAGAATATGATTTTATTTGATGATAATATCTCAATAAAAAATATCCTTAAAAATTCTTATTTAAAATTTAATCTAAAAATTATACTATATACTTTTTTCAATTGAATTTTTATTTTTTAACTTTTTGATTATTAATTATATTAAATATTTAATTTATTTTTTTTTTGAAAATTAAATTTTAAAATTATGAAAAAAAATATTAAACCTTCTTCAACAAAAAACATATTTTTTGTAGCAAAGACATTAAATCAAATAACTCAGAAAAAGGGAAATAGTAATAACATTACTCAAAATTCAAATATAATATATAATAGTAGAGAATTAACCCAAAGAGAGGAACTAATAAAAACAAAGAACAAATTAAAACCATTTATCCCATTTCCAACTCCATCAATTATTTATAAACAAAATTTAATATCAGAAAAAAATTTATTAAAAAAAAAAGAACAAAAAAGAATTTCAATATCTCAAAGAGGATATAGAAAAGAAGATACAAATGATGATATTTCCTTATTTTCAGAAAATCAAAAATCAAATAATAATATTAATTCAAGTATAATTAGTAATAATCAAATTGTTAATAATAATAATAAAAAAAATAATAATAATAATTTATTTATTAATACTGATATTAGTAAAAATAATAATTTTCCTATTTCAAGAAATCGAAAAAGAAATTTAAGTGTTTTGGAAAGATTATTAAGTGAAAAGAATTTTAATCAATATTTTAAATATAAAACAAATATTGAAGAAGAAAAAGGATTTATGAAAAATGATGAATATAATAATTTAAAAAATGAAAATGATAATATTTTAAATAAAGGAGAAGTAAAAGAAAATAAATATAAAACATTATTTAAAAGAAGAGCATATAATAAATTATCAAATGTTGATGTTCTCAAAAAAAATAATACTAATGTTATAAATAGAAATAATATTAGTATAAATATTAATTATTATGAAGAAATAAAATTAGAAGATGTATTAATAATAGAAGAAAGAATAAAAACAATAATAGATGGATTAAAATCTTTAAAAAATTTATTTAATGGAGGAGTAAGTCATGAATGTTATGAATATTGGATTTTTTATTTTCATAGTTCTTTACCCGAACATTATACAAGATATTTTGATAATATTCATCATATTATTATTAAATCTACTAATAATTTAGAATTATTTTCTATTATTTTAACTTATGTTATATCACTTGAACCAAAATTATTAAAATCTTTCAAAATTTTATTATGTAATATTTTCCCTTTAATAAAACAAAATTTCCATTTATTAGTTAAACAAATATTAAATATTTTTACATTAAAAGATAAAAAAAATAATAAAATATTAGCACTTTTATATTTAAAAAAAGTGAATCAAATAATTGAAAATAATATAAAAGAAGAATTATCAGAAGAACAAATAGTAAAAAAATTAATTGATAATTGTAGAATTATAGTAGATTATATTAAAATAATATTAACTCAAATTACTTTAGAAAAAACAAATAAAAGTCAAGAATTAACAACTTTATTTAATAATATATCAAAATTACCAAATAAAGCAATAAATGAGTTTTTTTTTGGTGAAATTGTAAAAGTTAAAAATCAAAATGGTTCAATGGTAAATATATTTAATTTAAATAATATAAATATTCAAAATCAAATAAGAATTCCATATATAACAAAACCATCATTAAAAAAATATTCATTAATTTTAGATTTAGATGAAACTTTAGTTTGTGTAAAATTTTCAAAAAATAATAATGAAGGAATAATTCACTTTAGACCTGGATTATTTGAATTTTTAGATTCGTTAAAACCATATTATGAATTAATTTCTTTTACAAGCGCAACACAAAGTTATGCTGAACCTATTATAAAAGGAATTGAATCTGAAAAAAATTATTTTTCATATAATTTATATCGTCCTCATATGATTATAGTTGGTAAAGATTTTATTAAAGATCTTTCAAAAATTGGAAGGCCTTTAGATAAAACTATTATTGTTGATAATATAGGAAATAATTTTAGATTAAATAGAGAAAATGGTATTTTAATTTATCCTTTTTATGATGAAAATAATAAAAGAGATAATGCATTGATTAAATTAAAAAATATTTTAATTATGATTTATCAAAGAAATTATAAAGATATTAGAGAAGGATTAAAAGATTTTAAAGATGAAATAATAATGAATGTAAGTTGTTGCTTTAATTAAATGATTTAAAAAAATTTTCCAATATTATTTTATTGTATTTAAATCATATATTAAATAATAATTTTTTTTAAGTAAATTATCTATTTATTAAATAAATTAATAAAAAAAATAAAAAAATTAATTAAAAAAAATTTCTTAATAAATATAGTAAATAAAGATTTAAGAATAAAAAATATATTGAATTCTAAAATAATATAATTAATCTATATAATTTTTCCAATGATAATAATCAAAATTTTGTCTATAAGGACTAAATTTAGTCTCTAATAAAATACAAGCATTTGGTTCACTAAAATTTTGTAAAAGAACAGAAGAAGCTCTACTTACAAGAGTTTTACAAGAATTTAATAATTCAAATAATTTTTTAAGACATTTTTCTTTAACTATCTCTTTTTCATTTATTGAATCTTGGAATATTGTATAAGTAAAAATTCTAATTCTACTTTTTTCATCTTTAAAATCAAAAAATTTATCTTGGTATTTTTTTTTAAGTATATATTGACTAAAGTCTGTCATAATTTGAAATAAATTTATTTTATCTATATTTTGAGTTTCAAAAAGAACTTCTTTTGAATATTCATCTGCCCATAAAAAATTTCCTTTAAAATCAACAAAAGCATAACCAACTTTTTCATAAAAAGTTTCTAAATATTTATTTAAATCAATATTTGAAAAAAGATAAAAATTATAAAAAAATTTTTGATAATCTTGATAAGGGTTAATAAACTCATTTTTTAAGGTGCTTTGATTTAAATTATCAAAAATTTCTTTAAATCTTAAAATAATTTCAAGTATTTTTGAAGTATTTTGTTGAAATAATCCTGAAAATTGTTCTATTTAAAAATTAAAATAAAATTATTTTACCTTGAGTTGAAAGATTCTGATTGAGAAATTGATATATTATTAAAAGTATATCTTTAATTTTATTTTTAATAAATAAACATTTTTCTTTATCTATATCAGATTGAATTAAATTTATAAATGAAATATCTTTAAAATTTAGTGAAAAATTTAACCAAAAATTTAAACTTTTATAAATTACATTTTCGTTAGGATTTCCATCTTTAAATGTTAAAATTTCATTTAAGTTATCTTTTGCAATTGTAAAATAAAATTGTAAAAAAACAAGTAAATCATTTTCAGTTATTCTTGATGATGGATCTTCTTCATTAAATTGCATTGTTGAATCTGATGAGTCCATTTAATTTTAATTCAGTATATTTAGTTAAATTAATTTTCACTTATATTTTGATTTTTAAAAAAATTTATTTTTTTTTATTTTTTTAATTGAGTTTTGTTTTTATGAAAAATCCTTTTTTATTTTTTTTAGTTAATTAAGAAGTTAATTTTTAATTTTTTAGTTATTCTAATTTTTATATTATGAATTCAGAAAACAAAATTCAATTAAATTATTTATCACAATTAATAGAATATAACAGTAATTTAAAAAATAATGGATTGAGTAGATTATATTTAGAAGAATATTATAGAGTTCTTAAAGAAAGTTTAAATAAAGAAATAAATATTTTAAGATGTAAACATTGTAATTTTATTTTTGATTCAGGTGAGCAATATAAAATAATATCTTCAAAGATAAATAAAAATAATCCAAATATTTTAGATTTAAAAATGCAGTGTTTAAAATGTAATAAAAAATTTACAAATTCTTTAAATAAGTTACAGTAATAAAAACAAAAAAAATATAATATTAATTTAATTTATATTTACCATTTCACTTTCGAAATCATTATAATCAATTATACCATCTTTATTTAAATCCATATCATTAAATATAAGATCAATTTCAAATTGAGTTAAAAATATATTATTATCTTCTAAAAAATTTCTAAATTCATTTTTATTTAATTTTTCTCCATTTGAACAATAATGAATAATAAAATTCCAAGAATCTTGAAAAGAAAAATTTCTTAATTTAATTCTATTTCTCAATTCATAAAAATAACTTTCAACTTGAATAAAAGCTTTAATTAATTCTTTTAATAATTTATTACTATCATTTGAAATTTCAGTGAAATTTTCCATGTTATCTTGTCTATTTTTAATTATTGAAAGATATTCTTCTTTTAAAGGAAGAATCATATGACAAAATTCTTCATAATTTAAAATATTATCATTATCTATATCATATTTTAAAAATAAAAGATAAATTTGATCATTTGTTGGAAATAAATTTAATTTATTACAAACTTCGATAAAATTTTCTTTTTTAATTTCTTCTTTTTTTGATGTATCAAATATATAAAATAAATTTGGAAGTGTTATATCATCTTGTAAGCATAAAGTTTCTTTTAAAGATTCTATTAATTTTAATTTTTCAATTTTATCTATAATAAAATCTAATAATTGATTTAAGTTATTATTTTGTTGAGGTATTATTTCTTTTATATTATCTTCATTTCTTTCTTTAATTGGTATTTTATAATCTTTATTTTCATTTTCATTTTGATTAATTGAATATTGTTTATTTAAATATTTCATTGATTCAGGGTAAATTAATGTTTCTTGATTTGATATTATTGTATTATCATCATTTGAATTATTATATCTTATTATTTTTTCTCTTTTAATTTTGAATTCATTATTTTTTAAATTATTCTTACTTTTAAAATTTGATTCATTTATTATTTCATTTAATTCACTATCTGAAATTTTTGGATTATATTTATTATTATTTTGATTTATATAATTTTGATAACTACTCTGGAAAAAATTACTATTATTTAAAGGGTTATTTTGTGAATTATATCCTTGATTTATAAGTTTATATTTATTTGTTATTAATTGATTATCATTTTCAGGATTTTTTTTTTCTTCAATAAAACTAGACTCATAAACAATCGAATTTGAATTATATGGAATATCATTAAAAGTATTAAGATTCATTGTTTTACTATCATTTTTTTTTGAAGAAATATTACTTAATGGGGAATATGAATCAATAATATTTTGATTAAACATTATATTATTTTTTTTTGGGCTTAAACTTAATTGTTTTAAATTTAATGGTTTATCATTATTTCTTATATAATTTTGTCTATTAATTGAATCAAAAATATTAGTTTGAGAAGATGAAAAATTCTTTTTATTTGAGCATTTATCAAAAAAATTATTTTTTTCTCTTGTTGGACTTGTTTTATTATAAATTAAATTAGAATTCTTTAAATTGTTGGTTTTATAAATGATATAATCTTCAATTTTACTTTTAATATTATTAGATGGATTTCTATTAAAATAATTATCATTATTAATATTTGAATTTATAGAAGATGAAGAATTGTTATAACAATGTCTTAAATAATTTTTATAAGGAAAAAAAAGTTCTTGAAATTCTTCATAACTTATTTTATTATCATTATCCAAATCAATTCTGTAAATAATACATTTTATTTTAGAATCTTTTATAAATTTATCATTAATAAATGACTTAATATCACGAAGAAATAAATAATTATTTCCATGAGACATATTCATAAAAGCTTCATAAACATTAAAATCTTTAGTATTTTTAATATTAAATGTAATTTCTCCTATTTTATCAATTAAATTTAATTCTTTTATTAAAATATTAATAAAAATTTCATTAGGATGAATATTATTATATGATTGTGGATTTTCCTCAATGAATTTTGGAGTAATAAATAGTAAAAAATCATCATAATTAATTGTAAATTTACCATTTTTATCATATGTTCTTATTAATCTTCTTAATGTAAATGGATTAAATGAAATATTATGATAAGTTAAAAATTCTGAAAAATCTGTTAAACTTAAGAAATTTTTGTTATTAATATCTAATAATTCAAAAAATTCAATTGGAGAAAAATTTTTAGTTAAAAATAATTGTTTTCTATAAACATCAATTTGTTCATCATAATTAATTATAGTTCGAAATAATTGTTTAATTTGATTTTGAGTAACAGAATGAAAAGTATTCATTAAAAATAAATATTAATATTTTTTTAAATTATAATAATAAAACTTATAAATTACAATTTAAATTAATTAAAATTCATTTAGAAAAATATATATTTGGATATAATAAAACACTAATAAATAAAAGAAATGTTTCATTCAATAAATGAAAAAGAATTAACAAATATAAAAACAGTATGTGAATATCTTTTTTTTGATCAATTCAAAGACACCGCATCATTTCAAGGATTTGAAAGAGCCTTTAGTTGTCTTTTTCCAAAAACTGAAATAGATTTAGATAAAGTTTTTAAAGAAATATGTGGAGATAAAAAAAAATATGTAACATTTAGAAGATTTGTAAGAACTTATATAAAATATAAAAAAAAAGAAGAAATATCAGAAGATACTATAAAATTTTTTGATGAACTATTTACAAATATATTAAAAGATGATGGTGAAAAATTAGGTAACGATATTGAAAAATGTTTAAAATTTACAACAGCAACATATAAAAATAGAGAAAGTATAAGTAAAATTATTGTATTAACAACTGAAAAAGAAAAAATTCGTGGAATTAATATTCAATATGAAGATGTTATAACATGTAAAATGTACCCAAAAAAAATTGCAAATCAATTAGAAATTAGATTAGAAATGTTATTTGGTTTATTAAATGAAGAAGAAATGAAAAAAAATAAATTAGCAAATGTTTTAGGATTAAAAGAAAGAGCATATAGAGATTCAATTACACATATTTTTGGAACATATACTTCAAAAATTACTTTTATTGGATTTAAATGTCGTTCTGGTAAAACGGAATTTGTAGGGAAACCAAAAGGAAAAGGATTTTTATTTGGTCATTTTGGAAAACAATTTCATTATTTAAAAATGCAAATGACAATAAAAGGTATTCATAAATTTGAACCTCATTTTATTGAAAGTAAGAGAAAAAATGTATTTTTAACTGGAAAATTATCAGAAATTACAAATGCGTTTTTACAAAAAGAAGAATTTATTAAAGATGAAGTTCATTTACAAACTTTAACTGATAAAATTGCAATTGATAAATTAATTACTACTCCTCTTATTAAAGATAGTTATTTTTTTAATAAGAAATTAAAAGATAGAATTCCAGGAAAAACTTTTGTTGAAGTTTGTGATTATGCTCCTAGAAAATGGTTACTTGATCTTAATGTTAATAAAAAAAAAGAAAATGGGGAATTTTATACTTTAAATGATATTTTACATAATTATGATCAAGAATTAAGAAGTAGTATAAAAAAACCTAAATTAAAAAGAACTAAATTAATTGTTGAAAATGATGAAGAAGAAGAAATAAATAAAGATAGACCTAAAGTATTAAAAGGTGGTAAAAAAAAGAAAAAAACTGAAAATTGGGATGGTAGTTCATTTAAAGATAACGAAATAAAAAAATTAGTTTATAGTAAAGAAAATTATAGGAAATTATTAGATAAAGTTAATTCTAAAATACAAAAAGAAATAAGAAAAAAAGATCCTGAAGTTTATGATTTACAAAAAAGTTTATTAGATAAAATAATATATAATCCAAATGAAAATAGAAAAAGTGATAATGGAGAAATTTTCAGAAAAAGTATAATTAAACAAAAAAAGAAAGCAGAAGAAAAATTAATACAAGAAGAAAAAAATAAAGAGAAAAAAAAACGTCAAAGTATAAGTCAACCACATATAACATCAAAATTAAGAGGAAAAAAAAAGCAATATCAAAATATTCCAAAATCAAATTATGATTATTCATATCATTCAAATGCAATGAATTTCTATAATGATGCATTTAAAGGTTATGGTAATAATTATAATATTTGGAATATGTATGATGACTTTTTTGATTATGATGATGATTTCTTAGATAATTTTATTATTGGAGGAAGTAGAAGAAATGTTAGTTATAATAAATATAATTTTGCTGATATATATCATCAATATGAACAAATGGGAAAAGTTCAAAAAGAAGATCCTGAAGCTGTTAAGAAAGCTCAAAAAAATTGGAAAAAATTAAGTGATTTATTAGCAAAAAATCAAGGTATTTATATTTTACAAACTATTGGTTCTGTTATTAAAGCTGTTCATATTTTAGAAAAATGCGAAAAAGATGAAGCTTTTGAAGAAACTATTTCTTTAGGTGAAAAAATAAGATTATATAAGATTTTAACTGAAAATGAAAAAATTGTTGATTTCTTAGCATCAGCTCCTCAAGAAGAAATTAAAGAAGAAAAATCTGATGATGAAGATATTTTAATTCCAAATGAGCATCCTGAAGAAATAACAGATTTAACAGAATTAACAACAAAAATGGAATCAATAGAAAAATTATTAAATGATAAAAGCTTATCAAAAGATAAAATAGAAAAATTACAAAAATTATATGACTTATATTTACAACAAAAGAACATTTTAATAGAAAACGAAACAAAAGCAGCACAAAAAGAAATAAAAGAAGAAATCAACATTGACACAAATAAATTAATAAAAGAAGAAGAAGAAAAGAGAAAAAAATTAGAAGAAGAAGAGAATAAAAGAGTAGAAGAAGCAGCAAAAAAAGAAATAGCAAATGAAACAAGAAAAACAATTCAAGTAGTATCAATACGTGATAAACCATCTCCAGAAAATATATTCTTAAATCAACCATTATATAAAGGTTCAACACCATTTACAGATAGTTACTTTCCTCCAGAAAAAAAATCCTTATGTGAATATGACTCAAATGGTGATTGGATTCTTCCTCCTGATGGAATTCCTGATGATGTTGATGGATGGGAAAATATAAAATTTTGTAGAGTTGAAGAAGTATTTGATACTGATAATTATTTAGTTTTTCATAATGGAATTAATGCAGAAGATATATTACAAGGTTCAATTGGTGATTGTTATTTCCTTTCTGCAATTGCTTCTTTATGTAGATTCCCTAAATTAATTGAAAATTTATTTTATATTAAAGAAAAATTAAAAGAACATTGTTATGGTGTTTATTTATTTATTAATGGTGTTTGGAAATTAGTTTTAATTGATGATTATGTACCTTATTGTGGAAGATATTTTAAACAATTTGCTTTTAGTTCTTCTAATGGAAATGAATTATGGGTAATTTTACTTGAAAAAGCATGGGCTAAAGTTAATGGATCTTATGCTAGAATTGGATGTGGTGGAATGCCACATGAAGTTTTTGATGTTGTTACTGAAAGTTATAGTCAAAAAATAACAATTACTGAAAATAATTCTGAAACTATATGGGAACAATTACTTAAAGGTTATGAAAGAGGTTATATTATGACTGCTGGTACTTCAGGAGATACTGTTAATTTAGATATTGAAGAAGTTGGTTTATCTCCTGGACATGCTTATACTATTTTAAATATTTTAGAAATTGAATCAAAAGGAAAAAAAGTTAGATTAGTTCATTTAAGAAATCCTTGGGGAAATGGAGAATATTCTGGTGATTGGTGTGATGGTGATTCAAAATGGACTCCTGCTTTAAAAAAGAAATATGGTTTAGATTTTAAAGATCAAGATGATGGACAATTTTATATGAGTTATGATGATTTTATTTATTATTATTGTATGATTGGTATAGCTAAATTGCATCCTGATTTCTGTACTACTTTATGTAGAGTTAAGAAAAATAATGCTGGAAAACCTTTTGTAATGAAATTAACTGTTCCTGAAGATTCAGTTCATGCATATATAAATTTATATCAAAAAAATCCTAGAATTGTATTAAGAGATGGAAAATATCAAGAATTAGTTTTATCATATTTAGTATTAATGGATGAAAATCATAAATATATAATAAGTCAATGTAATAATGAAATGCATTTATGTTTAAATATAGGATTAAATAAAGGAACATATTATGTAATAAGTGATATTAATTATAGATGGGTTAATACTGATAATCATGTTCGTGGATATAATTTAACATGTTATTCTTCTGTTGAAATTCAATTAGAAGATGTTACAAAAAAAGTAGATTTTAATTCTCTTTTAAAAGATGTTATCATTGATTATTGTCAACAAAAAATAACACCAACTAAAAAAAATAATGTAAATACATATCTTTCAAAAACATATAATAATGATTTTCCATTTATAATATGTGCAATAGAAAATAATAAAAAAAATCCAATTAATTTTGAAATGAATATTAAAAAAAGAGGTAAAAAATCATTTTGTTTTTATTGTGATCCAACTGCAAATGAAGAAGATACTGCAGTTAATCGTATAATAAAACCAAAAGAAATTGGATTAATATTAGTAATGCAATATTCACTTTCAAGTTTATTTACTTTAAATTATAATATTACTGATATTGAAAATGAAGAAAATGATGAAGATAAAGTTTTTGAAGAAGAAGGTGAAGCAATTGATGAAGATGAAACTTTATTCCAATATATTAGAGAATGTGGTGAAGGTTTTGTTGTTGGTTTGGAAAATAAAAGAAAAAGTAGATTAAAAATGAAAATTGTTTTAGAAGGTTTAGAATGTAAAGATTCTAATAAAGGAAAAGATGAAGTTGTATTTTATATTCCTGGTAAATCTAAAAAGACTTTTAATTTAGTTGTTAAGAAAAATTATTATGGAGATTGTACTTTTCAATTTGATTTTGCTTAAATTATTATTATTATATTATTAAATCATAAATAAATAAAAAAAAGAAAGAATTGATGTTTAATAAATTATATTATTTAAATGAAATATTGATTTATAAATATTTTTTTTCAATATAAAAATAAAATAATTTTATTAATAAAAAATAAAACTTCAAATTTAAATAATGAATTCATATGGAAATGAATTAGACTTAAATAAACAATATGGAAATAATATATTATGGTGTAGTAAAAAAATAATAAGTGGAAGAAAATATTATCAAGTATTTATTTCAATTTTATTATTTTCAATTCCATATTCATTAATGTTAGGTGTATTAATAAAAATAGAAAGTTCAATAGTACCAATGATAATAATTTCAATATTTTATATAATTTCATTATTTTCTGCTATAAGAGGTGGATTTACAGATCCAGGAATTTTAACAAGACAAAATCAAGATTTTTATTACAGTACAAATAGACCTATTTTAAAACATGTTATTAATGGAAATATTCTTAATTTAAATTATTGTTATACTTGTTCACTTTATAGACCACCAAGAACTTCACATTGTGCAATTTGTGATAATTGCATTGAAAGATTTGATCATCATTGTATTTGGTTAGGAACTTGTGTTGGAAAGAGAAATTATAAATTTTTTTATTTATTAATAAGTACACTTAATATTACAGCTTTATTTCAAATTGGTTATTGCATTTATTTAATTGTTTATCAATGTAAAAGTAGTAAAAAAAAAGATAAATATAATAAATTAGTTATTATTTCTATGTCATTTATTTTAGCTTTTGATACTTTATTTGTAACTTTTTTTATTGGAAAATTATTTATTTTACATACTTATTTAGTATTTAAAAATTTAACTTTTTATGAAGATATTAAAAATAAATGGAATAAACCACCAGGAATAAATTTATTATTTAAAGGAGCATGCTATACATGGAGTAGATTTATATTTAAATTTACACCTAAATCTTCTTTATTTATTTTTTATAAAATTCAAAATTCTAATTCTAAAATGGAAAGTGAGAATATTAATTTTAAAAATAATGAATTAAGTGATGAAAATAATGGAGGAGATGATAGTATAAGTGATAATCATTTAAGAATTCGAAGTAATAACATTGGTAGATATAATATTAATAATCAACAAAATATAATCACTTTTAGTAGTAATAATAAAGTAGTTGATCAAGATAAAAATACTTCATCTAGTCAAAATAATTAGAAATTTATAATAAAAATATATAAATTATTTGTAAATTATTGTTTAATATTAATTATTTGAATTTTCAAATTGGAATTAATTTTTTATAAATTATTTTTTCAAGAATTTTGATTTATTTTTATTTATTCAAAATTTAAAAATTAGAATTATTAATTTTTTTATAAGTAAAAAATGAATTCATATTTTCAAAATGGACCTTGTATTGAAATATACAGTACCAGTAATTTTATATATTATTTAAAAAATAGATGAACCTTTACTTAAAAAATGGAAATTTTTAGGAAAAAATGAAAAAGAATATGAAACAAATTCAAAAAGTTATTTTCATCATTTATTCAATACAAACTCAAAAATGCAATGTCCACCAAATGAAAAAGATTCAATTAATATATTCAATAATATATTAATATTTCAATTTCTTATTTTAAATCAAAAAACATTTTCAATAGAAGTAAGAGTTACAGATAATATAGATTCTAAATTTCGTTTTAATTTCTCAACATCATATAAAGAAATAGAAATACATGAATTTCATATTCTAATTCCTCTAAATATTTTAATGCCAAGTTTTTGGACTAATTTATATATTGATATAGGAAGTTTATTAAGTCAAAGATTTAAAAATCAAACAATTAAATGTATTGATTATATTAGTATAAATGGTTGTTGTAAAGTAAGAAAAATTTTTGCTATTAAAAATATAAATGATCCTATCAATAAGAGCATTTTACTTTCAAAAAGTACAATAATTAAAAATATGAAAATTGATAATATTAATTCTGGACTTGAAATTTATAATATAATAGTACCTAATACTACATCAACAAATATAAATTTTGTTTCATTAAGTGATAATTTAAATCAAGAATATAATGGACAATTAAATAACAATAATAAAGTAATTAAAACAATTCACTCAAATAAAAAAATAGAAAGCCCAAAAAAAGTAAAGAAAGATGAGCAAAATAACAATAAGATTAATGGTTTAATAATTACAAATAGTAATAAAAATACAAATCAAAATTCAAAAAAAAATTTACAAGAAACTTTAAAACAAAAAACAAGAGAAAATTTAAACTTTGCAAGAAAATTACCAGATTTTACATCAATGCATAATCAAATTCAATATAAAGCAAAATCTAATAAAAACAATACAAACAACACAAGTAAAATAACAGGAACAATGAAAATAGGTGAAGATGATAAACAAAGAAAAACTTTTGAAATAGATAATAAAAAAAAACAATCATATAATAAAAATAAACAAGAAGAAAATAAAAAAGAAAATTTAATAAAAAATCAAATTGACAACAATATAAAAGGAAACAAATTTGGATATTATGAAATGATGAAACAACCAACATTAAATGAAAGTATTGAAGAAATATTTGATGATAAAGATAATCCTTTACAAGAATCAATTTTAGTAAAAGCACCAGAAATAAATACACAAACAAATATAAAAAAAGAAGACATTATTCATATAGATAATTATAAAAATACAATTAATAAAACTGAAAATATACTAAATGAAATTGATAATAATAATAATAAAGATAATGATGATAAATTATCATTTTTTGATAATTTAGAAATTGATGATTTAAGAGAAAAATTTAATAATGAAAATAATAATAGACCTTATTCACCTCCAATTGGTAAAATGATTCCTATTGTTGATAATAAAAATAATTTTTTTAATGATAGAGATTTAAATCCTCTTTTAAATTCAATGAGTAGTGTTGCAAGTGTTTCTACGAAGTTTAATAATAAAGCTATTAATAATTATGAAAATTTAATTTATGATGAAAAAGAAGGAAAATATTTTGACCCTGTTACTAATATTTATTATGATATTAAAAATAAATAAAAATAATTAATGTAAATATGATTAACATAATTTATAATTTTAATATTTTAGATTATTTTAATTTTAAAAAAAATGGAAAATAATGAAAATCAAAATGGAAATATGGAAAATATTAATATGGAAACTATGATGAAATTAATGCAATCTAATCAAATGGGGAATTCTAATTCTGGAATTCAAGATAAAAATCAAATGCTAGAAGCTTTTATTTTATTTCAAAAATTTATGAATATGAATCAAATGCTTGATCAACATAAAGAAATTATTAAAAATGAAATAAGTAAAAATGAAAGTCAAATAAGTCAAACAAACAGTAATAATTTTATAGTAGAAAGTAATAATATTAATAATAATAAATCAAATAATAATAATAATATTAATAAAGAAATTGAAATTAAAAAAGAGGAAAAAAATGAAAATAACAGTATAATAAATTCAAATGAAGAAATAAACAAAGAAAATAATCAAAATATAAAACAAGAGAAAAAAGAAATAGTAAAACCAAGAATAAGAAGAGGAGAAAATAAAAATTTAGAAAATGAAAAAAAAGAAAAAAACGAAATAGAAGACCAAACAACAGAAAAAAAAGAAAATATAGAAATATCAAACATAGAAAAAATAGAACAACCAAAAAATCAAATTGAAGAACCTCAAAATAAAAAATTAGAAAATGAAAATAATATAAAAGAAACAAAAGAAATAAAACAAGAAGAAAAAATAGAATCAACAAATAATATAATAACAGAAGAAAAAGAAACAAACAAAGAAACAATTTCAGAATCTTTAGAAAAAAAATTACCTCCCCCTAAAACAATACAAAACTTTGATGATATTCCAATTAAATCAGGTGGAAATAATTTTATGGATTTATTAGAAAAAAATTTAGAAAATGAAAAAAATTTACCTCAACAAATATCACAAAATAAACCAATAAGAAAATATACTCCTAATAAATATAAGAAACAAATTGAAATATCAAAACCACAAAAAGGAGAAATGAAAAAATATAAATATTATACTGATAATTTTGAAGAAGCAAATCCATATAATGATAGAATGAATAGAGAAGAAAAAGCTAAACAAGCAAAAGAAAAAGCAAGAGAAATTGAAAATAAACAAAAAATAAAAATTGAAAAAAAAAATGAAATTGAAAAAAAAATTATTAGTAAACCTGAATTTCCTAAAAATATTAGAAATTATGGTGTTGGTAATTTTAATAATAAAAGTTATAAAGAAAAAGAAAATGATGGAAATGATATTATAATTAATGAAAGTGTTAAATCAAAATGGAGTAAAGCAAATTTTAATATTTTAGAAGGTGTTGATGATAAAAATGATGATATTAAAAAATTAACTCCTGAAAATTTAACTATTGAAAATAATAATAATAGTATTAAAAATAATAATAATAATTATAAAAGTAATAGTGCTAATAATACTCTTCCTGGATTAGAATTTGGAGGAAATAATAAAGTGTCTTCTAAAAGAAATTTAAATTTAGTTGTTGGAATTCAACAGAATGATAATTTTATGTCTGTTAATAATATTCAATCAAATCAAAAAATTGTGAATTCTTCTGCTCAAAATAAAAAAAAAATCAATCAAAATAATAATTATAATACTAATAATATTACATCAAAAATTGAGCAATCTCCAAATAAACAAAAAAAAACTTTAAATGTAAATCAACCAACAAATAAAACCAAAAAAAATTTAAATAATAATAACAATAATAATATTAATAATAATAATAATAATAATAATATTATTATTACTAGTAATTTTAATAAAAATGTTCCAAATATAAATAATGAAATTAAAGAAGTTATAGAAGAAGATAATATATCTGATAAAAAAGAAATTACAAATAATGAAAATGAATTAAATAATAATGATCATTATGAAGAATTAAGTAAATTAATAAGTGAACCTAAAAGTAATGATATAATATATAAAGAACAATTAAATGAATTAAATCAACAAATTCAATTATTAAAAAAAGAAAATGCAAAATTAACAAAATTTAAAGAAAATTATGAACAATTAAATATGAAATTACAAAATGATAGAAGAGAATTTAATAAAAAAAAAGAACAAGAAATGATTAATTTTGAAAATTTTAAAGATGAAGAATTAAAGAAATTATCAAAAGAAAGAAAACAATTATCAATAGAGCAAAAACAATTTAGTGATTTAAGAGTAAAAACCCAAAATTCAAATCAAGCATCATCAATTAAAGATAGAGAATTAATAGAACAATTAAGAAATCATTTATTAAAACTACAAGAAGACTCTAAAAAAAAAGATAATAATAATAAAATATTACTTGACAGATATAAAAAACAATTAGATGAAGCAAATAATAAAATAACAGAATTAAATAATATAATTATAAAATTATCATCAAATAATAATAATAATAATACAAATAATAATACACATAATTCATTAAGAAAATCAAGAAGTAAAGGAAATTTAGAAGTTAATTATATGAATTTAAATAATGAATTTGATAATAATAATGATTCAAATAATGTAAGAATGACAGTACCAAATAATAATAATAACAATTTTTTCTTTACAGATAATAAAAGAGAAAATGACTTAAATTTAAATTATGATTACAACCAAGATACAAATAATGCAAGTTTAAAAGAAGAAATAAATATAATTCGAAATGACAATCTTAACAAAAACAATAATATAGATACAAATACAAATAAAAATATAAATAATAACATAACACCAAATAATATAAACGAGCTCCAAAATTTAGAAGAAGAAGATGAATCATATGACTTAAAATTCCCAGATAAATATCATAAACCAATATATAATTTATTAAAAACAGAAACAACAGATGATGGAAAAATAATAAAATATTATGACAAAGATAGAAAAGAAATAATATTCAAAAGTGGTGTACGTAAAGAAATATTTTCAGATGGATATCAAATAGTATATTTTAATAATGGAGATGTAAAACAAATATTTCCAAATATTAAAACAGTTTATTATTTTAGTGAAGCAAAAACAACACAAACTACTTATCCTGATAAATTACAAGTTTTTAAATTTGATAATGGACAAATTGAAAAACATTATCCTGATGGAACTAAACAAATTGCTTTTCCAGATGGAAGTTTAAGATATATTTTACCTGATGGTTATGAAGAAACTTATTATTTAGATGGAAAAGTTCAAAAAATTGATAAAAATGGAGTTATTACTTTAGAACATGAAGATGGTTATAAGGAAATTAAGTATCCTGATGGAAGAGAAGTATGTGAATATCCTAATGGACAATAAAAAATTAAAAAAAACAATTTTTTTAGTTTATTTATATTTTTTATTTTCCAAATTATGGAATATAAATATTTATTATTTTTTTTTTTGCTTTTTTTTTGGTTTAATTGAAAATTTTATAATCATTTAAAGATGAAAATAATCAATTTTTAAAATAAATTATTTATCATCATTAAAATCAAAAATATTTTTTTTCAACCTAAAAACAAATAATTAATTTTTTCATATTTATTTATAATAATAATATTAATTTCAAAATAATAATTATCAAGCATAAAAATTTTTACCATTTTTCCATTTTTCTTTATGTATTTCTCTAAATTTATATTCACCAGAACTTCCACCAGGTCCCATATAAGGATTAGTTTCTTTTAAAACACTATTATTATTTCCAGCATAATTATTAAAAACTTTTTTACTAATCCATAAAGATTTACTTTTTTTATTATCCATTTTATTTATATTAGAAGGATCAATATAAGGATCACCAAGTAAATAAATACTTTCTTCTTTTTTTTTTGGTTTTTTCTTTTTTTTTGGAGGACTTACATTCAAATCATATTTTTTCTTTACATTTTTATATTTATCAGGAACATCCATATAACTACTTTTAGGTACTTTTATTTTATATTCTGGTGCATTTGATACTTCTGCTTTTAAATTTACTGTCATTTTTTCTAATGATGGAGTATCCAATATTTTTAATTGTAAATGTTTTAAAACACAATTTGCAAGAATAGTATCTTTAAAAGTTAATATTAATAATGGTGATTTTTCTTCTGCTTCATAATCTTTTTGTAATTCATTTGATGATATATAACTATCAATTATTTCTAAAATTTCAGTTTTTGAAGGGTAATTTTTAATTTTTAATTTTCCGATAAATTTTGGTTCAGTTACCTTTTTCTTTTTATTCATTTATATTAAATTAATAATTATCAAAAATAAACAATTTTCTAATAAAAAAACAAAAATAAATAAATCAAAATATCAAAAAAAAAATAATAAAATATTTTATATTCAATTAATAATGAAAGAGAATGAAGAAGTAGATGACATTTTATTACAAAATGAGAAAAATGAAAATGAAATACATTTACAGTCAAAATCATCAAATTCAACAAATATAACATCAAATTATGAAGATGAAATAGAAGATGTAGAAGAAGATGAAACAAAACCATGTTGTTGTGTAAATATATTTTATTATTTATTTTGTTGTTGTTGTTGTGAATGTTGTCAATGTAGTTGTTGTGCAAAGAAAAAATTAAGTAATAATTACTATATAAAAAAATGGAGAAAATATTTAAATTCACATAAATTTACTTTAAGTAAAAATGATGCCTTTACACCATTAACAAAATTTTTTGCTAAAAGTGAAGATGCTATAACTGAATTAAAAAAAGTAAGATTAAATCCTGATTTAAGTAATTCTGGAAAAATAAGAAATGATTTAGAATTTTATATTCCTCAATTATGTACTTTTATTCTTTTTGGTGAAGTTATTTATGTTGAAGAATTTTTTGCATTTTTATGTAGAGCTGCTAATTTAAATTTTTTTTTTGCTCAAAGAGTTCATTGGTTTTTATCAGCTATGATTAATGTAGAGGAAGAAAAAAGAAAAGATATTATTAATATTTTACAAATGATTAATACACTCTTTAAAAGTGAAGAAAATAATAATAATAATTTAATTAATTTTTATATTTCTATGAGTAATGGTTATTTAGATTATATTAATGAGAATAATTTAAATTTTTTATATGAAAAAGCTATTAATAGTAATAAAAATGTTTTTGATATAATTGATAAAAATAGTTTAAATAATAATCAATTTACTATTATTTCTAAATATAAAAATTCTAGAGAAAAAATTTATTATTATTCTTCTAATGAATTAGAAAATGAAAAACAAAAATTAAAAAATCCAAATTTAGAAGAAGAAATTTTTCATCCAGATAAATTACAAGCAGATGATTTTTTCATTGATATTTCAAATTTTCAATTATCAAATGAAGATATAACATATGAAATATCAGATAATATAATAGAAAAAGAAAATGAAAATAGTTTAATAATTGAAAAAAAGAAATCAGATTTAAATTTTGTTTCATATCATTCTAGTATAAATTTTATAGAACATTTATGTGATATAAGTAATGAATTATCAAAACAACCAATTGAAAATCAAATGGAATTTTTATATGAAAAAATAACAGAAATAAATCAAAAATTACCTTGTAATGTTTATTTACCATTTTTACATGATTCATGTAGAAATTATTTAATTTGTCATATTCCTTTAGAAGGAGTTAAAATTTTTAGAACTAAAACAAGATGTCCTATTATGTTAACTTTCGAATTAATTAGAATTTCTGATGTTGATGCTAAAATTAAAGGTAAGATAGAAAATAATATTGAAGATGAAGATTTATTATTATCTAAACCTATTTATGCTAATGAAAATAAAAAAAATGTTTTAAATATTAGAAGTGTTCATGATATTGATCTTTTAAAAAATCAAAATGAACAATTAAAAAAAAAAGATGAAGAATATGATGAAAAAATTAAAGAAATTGTTAAAAAATATAATGTTAATTATCTAAAGAAAAATGATATTCAAAATAATGAAAGATATAATACTATTAATGAAAAAAAAAGTTTTGAACTTCGTAATACAATTGAAAAATTAAAACCAGAAGAAAATAGAATGTCATTAATTGAAGATAATGAAACAGATATTAACACAGATTCAAAAGAAAAAGAAAAAAAAAATGTAGATAATAACAACGAAAATAACAATAATACAAATAGAGTAAGTCAAGTTCAAAAAATAAATGTAGAATATAAAAAAATAAAAAATGTCTTTGGTAAAACATTTAAAGAAAAAGGACAAAAAATAAAAGAAAAAAGTTTATTTGGTAACATACCTTCACATAAAATATTTAGATGTATAATAAAAACAAATGAAGATTTAAGACAAGAACAATTTGCAACACAATTAATAAATGAATTTTATCAAATTTTCAAACAAGAAAAAGTAAATTGTTGGTTAAATACATATGAAATAATAAGTACAGGAAATAATTCAGGATTAGTAGAAATGGTAAATGACTCAATTTCAATTGATCAATTAAAACAAAAAACAAGTAATTTACCATTAAATGATTTTTTTATTTATTTCTTTGATAAAAAAACAAAGCCTGAAAAATATAAAAAAGCAATGAATAATTATATAAAATCTCTAGCAGGATATTCATTATTATGTTATTTTTTACAAATAAAAGATCGTCATAATGGAAATATTTTATTAGATAGAAATGGACATATTATTCATATTGATTTTGGTTTTTTATTATCAAATGCTCCTGGTAAAGGATTAAAATTTGAAACAGCACCTTTTAAATTAACAAAAGATATGATTGATGTTTTAGGAGGAGAAAATTCAGAATATTTTCATAAGTTTAAACAATCTATTAAAAATGGCTTTAAAGCTATTATTAATAATAAAGAAAAAATATTAATTTTAGTTGAAATGATGTGGTGTGGACATGGTAAAAATTTACCTTGTTTTGAAAGAGAACAAGAAACTATTATTGAATTAAGAAATAGATTAGAACAAAGTGATAAGATTGTTGAAGATTTAATTAATCAAAGTATTAAAAGTTGGACTACTACTGTTTATGATTATTTTCAATATTATGTTCAAGGTATTAATTGTTAAAATATAATTTTATTTAAACAATTTATATTTTTATTATTATTAGTTAAAGGGTTAAAAATTTTTTAATTTTTGGAATTTATATTTTTTTTTTTAATTAATAATGAATTTTTAATATGTTTTTAATATATTTTATTATTTTTTTGGAATTATTTTTTATATCAACAGGTTCAATTTTATAGGCATATAATTTTTTTTTTGATACACTATTATACATATGAAATTTTGGTTTGACCCAAAAATAAAATTGTTTAAATTCAATTAAATTACTAATTTCTTTTAATTTACTTTCATTTCTCTCTTTTAAAATATTTTTATATTCTTCAGCAGTAATTTTTAAAATACTTTCTGCAGTTTTATCAAAAATATCAATCCAATGTTCACATGATGCATCTTTTACTCTTAAACTAAGAGTAAAATAACAATGGGGATTATTATAATTTTTACCACATAAAGGACATATATAAATATTTTTTTCTTCTTCATAAATTAATTTTTTTTTACAATTTCTATCACAACAACCTAAATAATAATTTTTTTCATTATGAATAATTTGAGTAACAGTAACACAAATTTTATTAATAAAACTAGAATCTTCAATTACATCAATTGAATCTAAAGTATCTTTCATATATGAAATATCATAATTATCAGTTTCTTTATTTTTACTTTGACTATATTCATAAAAATATATTAATTCATTATATTCTCCTTTAAAATTTTTAATAAAATCACTTAATTCTAAAACTTCTTTAATTGAAATTGAAGGATTAATTTGAATAGAAGTATCATCAAAAGTAGATAAATTTCTTCCATTAAATTCACCAACTTTTGCATTATTAATTAATAAAATATCATTAATATTTACTTCAATTGATGAATGATTTCTCCATAAAGAAAATTCAATTTTATATTTTGAAATATCACCAATTATTATTTTTTTCATTGGTTGTTCACCATTTCTTGTATGTTTAATAGTTATTTCTCCTATTTCTAAAACAGTTGCACATAAATCAATTACACTATATAAATTTAAATTTTGAATTTCACTTATTTTTACTATTTTTAAATTATTTGATTTTATTCTTCCATCATCTTTTTTTTCTGTTATTATTGAATTTTCATCTAAAACTATTTTATAATCACTTTTTATTGTTGTAAATTTTTTATCATTTATTTTAACATAACCTCCTTTAATTTCATAAATTTTACCTTCTGTTATTATATTAAAAAATTTATCTGCTGCTTTATTAAAACATGTACATTGCATTTCATTTTCATCTTTATCTAATACTATAAAAGTAAATAATTTCCCAGTATGTTTATTTGGATTATTTATATTATTATTTGAATTGAAAATTTTAATTGTACTTTTTTTAAGAATTCTTACATAAATTATAAAATCTCTACTAAATGTTGTTAATTGCTTTAATGAAGTATACATTTGAAAATCATTATTATTATTATTATTTATAATTTCATTATTATCATCCTTTATTAATTTTGCTTCTGGAAGAATATTTATATTTATATTTTCATATATTATATTATATTTTTTTATAATAAAAACTCTACTTGGATTCATTGATGTAATTCTTGGTGTTATCATTTCTATTTTTATTAAAGTATTATTTTGTAAATTTTCTTTTTGATTTATTTCTGAAAATAAAAATCCATTATATTTTGAAATTTTATCTCTTAATATTGCTACATATATTACTTTATCTGAGTTTTTTATTTCCTTTAATTGTATAATTATGAAGTTTTTATTTATTATATAATCTTTTTTTCCTTCTTCTGGTATTTCTAAACTAAATAATGATTTAATTGAATCTTCCTCAAGGAGAGAAATTATTATTTCTGAATTCATTTTTTAGTAAATATTATTGGGTTAATAATAATAATCCTTTTTTAAATATTAATATTTTGTTATTATTATACTTGATTTTAATGTATAATTTTTTATTTTGGGTTATTAAATTTAGATATGGGGATTGGGGATTGGGGATTGGGGATTGGGGATTGGGGATTGGG
>JAEEGK010001907.1_pt1 | contig 52320 bp, 26 predicted proteins | sample 8958771 | NCBI WGS metagenome assembly JAEEGK01 (sample SAMN16246547, study PRJNA631951) | gut metagenome | biome: gut microbiome; feature: rumen; material: SC-attached | host: Bos | place: Iran: Karaj | collected 2018-10 | reverse complement strand
TTTAACTGGAAAAACAATTACTTTAGATGTTGAAACAAGTGATACTATTGAAAATGTTAAAGCTAAAATTCAAGATAAAGAAGGAATTCCTCCAGATCAACAAAGATTAATTTTTGCTGGAAAACAATTAGAAGATAATACAACATTAGCAGATTATAATATTCAAAAAGAATCTACTCTTCATTTAGTTTTAAGATTAAGAGGAGGAAACTAAAAATATATATAAAGTGTTATAAATTTAAGTTTAATTTTATTTTTATTATATTAAATATTAATTTCTTTTAAAACTTTTTTTTTGTTTTATATATTTTTATTCAAATATAAAAAAACATTTTTTAAATTAAAATGTGGATTGTATTAAATAATTTTTTAAATAATTGTATATAAATAAATATTTTTAAAAAATAAAAAATAAATTTAATATAAAAAAATTTTGTTATTATAAAATTTCAAATCAAATATTAAATCTAAAAAATATCTAAATTTTTATTAAAAAATATATATTTCTAATTACTTAATACAAAAAACCTAAAATGATTTTATATGAAACAAATTAAATCAAAGAAAAAAAATAAATCCCTTAAACGAAATTTTTAATAGGAACAAGCATTTCAGCAGAGAAAAAGCTTCTTTCTAAAATTTGATTTTTCAAAAAATCATAAGGAAACTCAACAATATGTCCCTTAATTTTTGTATTAATTTCATTATATTTCTCAATTAAAACTTCTTTTTCTTTATCATTTAATTCTTTCTGTGGTGGAATATCTTTAAAAGTAAGCATAGTATCATCAGGATAACATTGAAATAAATCTCTATAAATATCAGTATTATTTTTAGCAGTTTCATTAATAAGTTTCCAAACATCATCATTTAAAGGATCTTCAATTAAAGTATAATTTGGATCATTATTTTTTAAACCTAAATGTTCTCTCCATAAACTTAATCTTAATGTTTTAGCAAATTTTGAAGCATAATATGGATTTCCATTCATTATTGAATTTTTTTCTTCATTTTCATTCTCATCAGAGAAAATTACTGCAAATTCAGAATCTCTTTCACCAGTCATTGATCTATCATTTATATTTGCTGAACCCATAATAACTTTTTGATCATCTACTATCATTAATTTTGAATGAATATATATTAATTCTGTTACTGGAATTCCATTTAATATTGCATGATTTCTTAAAGAAAAAAAACCAATATATTCTTTAAATAAATCTGGATTTGATTCATCTAAAAGTTCTTTTAATTTTTCTATTAAACTCAAACCATCATTTCTTGATATTGATTTATATGTAAATTTTAATATTACTTGTAATGTACTTGATTCTTGTGGTGTTCCAGCGAAACCAGGAAGTAAAGGAATTATTATCATAACTCTAAATTTTTCATTATTTTTATGTGCTCTTTCTATTCTTTCTCTTAATTTCAAAGCAATTTCATTTATTATTAAATTACTTACTTTTTTTCCTCTTGTTTCCCATTCTGTATCTGTAAATGATTTTGATATGAAAAATTGATTTTCTATATATATATAATGTTTAGAATTTTCAATTAATTCATAATAACCATTTAATATTGATTTTTCTGTTTTATTTAATCCTCCACTCCAATAACATAATGAACGAAGACATTGACATGTCATTCTTGTTTCTGATGATGAAAATATTACATTGTATGCTTTTAAATTTATATAATTTGATAATTTATTTATTGTTAAATTTTTCTTTTGAGTTATTGATTTTATATTTTTTTTCATACCTGCTTTTAATAAAGATAAATAATCTATTTTTTTTTTATGAGTACGTACTTCATTTCCATTTTCTGTTTTTCTTCCTGCAATTTGATCAAAATTATTTTCTTCTTCATCTTTTGCATTATTTGTTACTACTTTAGTAACATCTCTATAAAAATCAGTATTTATTTTATGTGATATAAAATTACTATTAGGTTTATTTTTATTTGTATTAATTTCTTCAGTTTCTCTATAATCATCATTATTATTTATTATATTATTATTATAATTATCTTCTTCTTCTTCAACATTTTTTTTTTCATCTTTTTTCTTTTTTATTATATTCTTAAAAGAAAATCCAGGTTTCTTAACTTGAAATGGATTAACAGGTTCTTTACTAATATTATTAGGATTAGCATTAGAATTAAGTTTTTTTTCACTATCTTTTCTAATATCATTCTCAATTTCTTGTAAACCATCCTTCTCACCTTTTTCACTAACTTTCTTAATAGCACTTCCTAACCAACTTTTAAAGAAACTAGTTTTATTAGTAGTAATATTTTTAGTATATTGTGTTTTAATATCAGTAATTCCTTCACTATCTTCACTACTTTTACTATAATTCCATCTTTCAACAAAATGTCTTGCAATATCTAAAACAGCAGGTCCTTGAATTAAAGAATGTATATCATGCCAAGGCATTTTTGGATAAATTTTCCTATCAACATTTTCTTTTAAATAATTTGGAACATCTATAAAATCATTTATTCTAGCATTACTATAATCAATAAATGGAAATTCATATATTTCTTTCTCATTTTCATATTCTATTATAGGATGTGAATGATTATCATATCTTCCCCAACATAAATCTAATCCACCAACATAAGCATATTCTTGATCAATTACTACTAATTTTTCATGATGTGACCAAAGTAAATCAAAACTCTTTTTTGGATGTCTTATTACTTTAATATTTTGTGATAATCCAGTTAAAAATATTTTAGTATGTTTTGAATTTAATGTTAATGCAAGTGAAAATTCACAATATAATAATATATAAACTCTTACTTTTTTTTCATTTGCTATATAATTTAATATATCACATAATCTTGATAATTTTTTTGGATCTTTTTCTATTATTGGTTCTCCATATTGTAATTTTTTATATTTTTCTAATTCAATTGGTCTTGTTAAAAATAATTCTGGACTCATCCACCAATCAGTAATAAATACAGTTTCTCTTGCTTTAAGAAGTCTAATTTTTAAATTTTCAAAATAATCTTTTCCATCAACAAACCATTGACATTTACATTTATTTTTTTCTAAAACAAAAGAACCATATTTATTTTCTACATAATTTTCTTTATATTTTTTTAATCTCCAATCAATTTCAGAAAACCATAAATTTCTTTGAAATTCTTCATTAAAAGTTAATTTAATTTTTCTCATTGAATTTCTTAAAATTAAGCATCCTTTATTTTTTTCTAAAGTAGTTTCATTATCAAACCAAAAAGTCCCTTTTCCAATATTATCTCTACTATTATCTAAAAAACAAATCATATCAGGTTTTAATAAAAACCAATATTTATTTTTTCCAGCACAACAAATTCCTTTTACACAATGACACATATCAATACAAGTTTGTTGACAAACTGAATATTCTGCTTGTTTTGTTATTTCACCTTCTTTTGGTTTTATTCCATTATTAACAGCAACAAATGAATGATTACTTATTTCAAAAAATTCTTTTACTGTATAAAATGAAAATAAAAATGAATTTAATATTAAAGATATAAATCTAATCCAATCTTTTTGTGGTGTTTGTTTAGCTTTTGAAAAACTTAATTTATATATTTTATAAAATATATCAAAATAATCATTTGGTAAAGTTTTTAATTTTTTTAATTTTTCATCTTCTTCCATTTTTGTTAATTGATGATGAACATTCATAATTTTTTTCCTTTCAGGAAGTCTTTCTTCACAAAATTTAGTCATTTTTTTAAATTGTTTATAAGTTTGTCTAACATCCCATTCATATTTTTTTTTATCATTTCCTATTAAAGATAAATTTATTATTATTATATCAGTTGAAAATGCTTTATCAATATTTGCTTGTGTTGTTAATGAAACTGATATTACTTTTGGAATTGGAACTTTTTGTTCAAATTCTATTAATTTTGATTCTAATAAAACAGGTTCATTTGTTTTTGATGATTTTAATATTATGTCTTCTTCTACATTTATATCTTTTTTATCTGTCTTTATTATGTTGTTTGAATCTGTGTTTATTTCATTTTCTTCTAATTTTTTTTTTTTTTCTTCTTCTTCTAATTTTTTTCTTTTTTCTTCTTCTTCTAATTTTTTTTTTTTTTCTTCTTTTCTTTTTTTTTCTTCTAGTTTAACTTGTTTAAGATCTCTTTCAAATTCATTTCTTGGGTTTTTTATTCTTGAGTCATTTGAATCTATTTCTTTTATATCATTTTCTGATTCATCTTTATCATCATCAATTACCATGTTCATTTTTATCTTATTTTGTTATTTTTTTTTATAATATTTATATATATATATTTATATATAATTTATTTAAGGTTGTTATAAAATATTCATTTTTTAAATATAAAGATTTTTATGAGTATTTTTTACTTTTTTTATTTTTTTATTAATTGAATATAATATTAAAATTTATATAATATTCAATTTTTTATTTTTGATACAAAAGGAAATATTATTTTTTTAATTAATTATGAGGCAATAAAAAATAATATTTATTTCAAAATAAAAAAATAATTAAAAATAAAATTAAAAAATGTTGGTCAAAAATGTCTATACTAGACAATATATTAATCTTAATCAAAATAATTCAAAATTAAATGAAATAAATCCAAAAACATCATTTAATAATTTAAATAACATACCCTTAAAACAAACAATTCTTCCAAGCAACACTCAAAGAGAATTTGGAAAAGATATAACAAATCAATTTCATTTAACGACTTTTATGAATAAAGAAAATATCAACCAACAAAATATAGAAAAAAAAAATGAAAAAAATTCTTTTTATATAATAAATAATGAAGAAAATAAAAATAATATTCCAAAATCATTTGAAATTAATTTTCCAAAACCTCGTAAATTACAAAGTCAAGAAAAAATAACATCTCAAAATGAAATATACATGGATTATGAAAAAAAATTAAATTATTCAAATGATTTAAAAAACAAAAACCAATCACAAAAAGAAGAGGAAATATTAGATAATAATTCATCATTTAATAGTTCAATAAGTAATATAATATTATTAAATGATAAAGAAGATTATAAAGAAATAATTAACGAATTAAAAAATCCTCAAGAAGTAGATGATTATTTTAATGATATTTATATATATTTTAAAGAAGAAGAAGAGAAATTTTTACCAAAACAAAATTATATGTCATATCAAACAGATATAAATGAAAAAATGAGAGAAATACTTTTTGATTGGTTAATTGAAGTACATAAAAAATTTAAATTATCATATAATACATTATATATTACTGGTAATTTAATTGATAGATTCACAGAAAAAAATCCAGAATTAAAAAGAACTAAATATCAATTATTAGGAGTTTCTGCAATGTTTATTGCTGGAAAATATAATGATATTTATCCTCCTGAATCAAAGGATTATTCATATATTACTGATGATGCTTTTACTAAAAAAGAAGTTGTTGAAATGGAAATGGAAATTTTAAAACAATTAAATTATACAATTACATTTCCTACTCAATATAATTTTCTTGAAATATATAAGAAGTTATTAAATATGGATGATAAAACTTTTCATTTGAGTTTTTATTTAATTGATATTTGTTTTATTAATTATAAAATGATTAAGTATAAACCAAGTTTTTTAGCAGCAGCGGCATGCCTTCTTTCTTTTAGATTATTAAAAATTTATGATAATTGGGAAGAATTTGAAAATATTACTGGATATAATGTTAATGAATTATATGATTGTGTTATTAAAATGGCTGAATTGATTGAAAAACAAAAAAATACTAAGTTGAAAGGTGTTTATAAAAAATTTTCTAGTGAAATTTTTTCTGAAATTGCTAAAATGAAATTACTTTAATTTATATATTTGGGAGTAAATTAGATATCTTTTGGTTAATGAACTTTGTTTTTTATTTATTGTATATATTATAATTCTTTTAATTACATAAATAAATTATTATAAAATAAAGGATTAAATTATTTTTTATAAAAAAATATATATAATAAATTAATTAACATTATATAAACCTAAATATTTTTTATAAATAAAAAATAAAATATGTTAATAACTAATTTTGTTTATTTAAATAAAAGATTTTTTTAATTTATAAAATAAATAATTAAAAAAGTTAAAATTATTTTTACTTTTTACCATTATATTATTTATAAATTTGTTTATATAGTTTGAATATCATTATCATTTATAAATTATCTAAAAATTCTATTATAATTTTAATTCATTTCTTTAGGATTAATATGATTATTATATTTATATAAATATTCCTCATTTTTTTTTTAATCATTTGATTTTGTGTATTAACTAATTCTTTAAAAACATGATAATAACAGTTATTTTTATTATTTAAAATTTCATTTATTTTAATAATATTATAATAATATTCAGAATTTTTCTACTAATTTTGTTTTATCTGATGAAAATTCATTTAAAATAAGATTATTAAATAAATTTATTAATTTAATGAAAATTGAAACTCTTTCCAAAATATATCTGATTTGTTTTTAGAATTTATTTTATCTTTTATATCTTTTCCTGTAATTAAAGCAAATAAAATTGAAGCAAGGTCTAAATTTCTTGCAAATGGAATATTTTTCCTCTTTAACAATATGAATTATAATATCTGATAATAATATAATATAATTATTATCTAATAATATATTATCATATTTAATCTGTTAATAATTAAATTAATTTTATTATAATATTTTAATCCTGATAATATTTACAAAAAAAGTTGTTTAGAAATGTCTTCCTTAATCCTTTTCCAGTATATAAAATATAATCAAATAAACAACCATTAACTATATTTTGTTCAATAATATAAAAATTATTACAATAATATTATCTTTTGATTGAATATCTCTAATTCCTTCTTCAATAATTTTTATAATATTCTCATTTTGCAATTTTATATTTTTCTAAATTAAAGAGTTAAAATTATTTATAATAAGATATTTATTCTTAACAAATTTTATATATAAAATATTATTTGGATAATCAATTTGTACACCTATATAATGATTTGAATTTTTAATTTGCATAATTTTTCTTTTAATAATATATTTTGTAACTAGTTGTTTCATATTTCCTTGAATTTTCATTATAAATATAAATAAATTCTTAAATTTTTAATCAAAATTATACTAATAGTAAAATTTGAAACACATAAAGTAACAAATAAATAATACTAAAAAAATAATATTAGATAATGAAATTAAAACATTTGTTGTCAAACACAAAAATAGTAAAAAAATAATTAATTACAATAATTATTAAAAAATAAAAATTAAAATTAATTAAAAAAAAATAAAGAAAAAAAGAAAAAAATAATTTTTATTTTTATTTAATTAGATATGGGAAAAAAGCAACAAACAGAAAGTGTAAATTCCAAATTAGCATTAGTTATGAAAAGTGGCAAAGCAGTATTAGGATATAAACAAACATTAAAAGCATTAAGAAAAGGAGTATTAAAAGCAATTTTTGTTGCTCATAATACACCATCAATTATTAAAGCAGAAGTAAATTATTATTCTGTTCTTTCTAATACTTTTATTTATCATTATACTGGAAATAATATTGATTTAGGTTCTGCTTGTGGAAAATATCATAGAGTTGCTATTTTAGGAATTTTAGATCCTGGTGATTCTGATATTCTTAATTTATTTGAACAAAAATAATTTTTTAGAGATTAAAATAAATAAACTTTTGAATTTTTTTGAATTTTTTTTGAATTTTTATTTAATTTAATTGTATTTATTTTTTTGTTTTGTTTTTTTCTATAGTTATTTAGTTTTGATTGAAGATTTTTCTCTATTTTAAAAATAATTTTTTTAAGTTTTTGTTTTTTAATAAATATTAAAACACAATTTAATTTTAAAATAATAAAATTTTTAAATACAATACTAATATAATTAAATAATAAAAAAATTATTATTTAAAAACAAAACTTATTTTAAATCAGGAGATGTAATTGATGTTAAATATTTAACTTTTTCATTTAAAGAATTAATATCATTTTTTAAATCTCTAAAATTTTTTTTAATATAAGTAAAAAAATTAACAACTTTATCTTCACTAAAAGTATCAGCACTAATTTTTTCAAATTGACTTCTATCTAATCCAATTTCTTTAAGATAACTTATCATAGAATTAATTTCATTAACATAAAGATTTTTAGTAGAAACTAATTTATTTTCAATATCTAAATATTCATCACTTTTATCAATAGAAAGCATTTCAATTTTATATTTTAAAGATTTATTTTCTTCTCTTAATTTTTTTGCTTCTTCAACTTCTTTAGAATCATTTTTTAATTTATTTAAAATATCATTTAAATTCTTTGAATAAGTATCAAGAAGTTCAGGAAAATTATCATAATCTTGTTTCATTTTTAATTTTTCAATTTCTAAATCATTTAAATTTACATTTTTTGTTAATTCATCACATTCTGCTAAAATTCCATTTTGTTTATTAACTAAATCAGTTGAAGTTTTTAATAATCTTTTTAATGCATCTTTTGTTCTTTTTTCATTAATTACTTCTGAATTAAAATTAATATGTGGAAAATAACTTTCATTTTGAGTATTATTATTTGAATCATTCATTTTTGAATTTGCTTTTGATTTTTTTGATTTAACTGATTTACTTATTGTTGATTTTAAATCATCATTTTTTGTTTTTGAATATATTGAATTATTATCAAATAATGTTTTTGAATATTGTGAACCTAATTCAGATAAATATTTTTTTGAAGGATTTACTACTGATAAAGCAAAATTCAAATTTGATTTTTCTTCTTCTTTTATTGATTGATTATCCACTATTTTTACACTTTTTGCTGATGTTAAATTATTTTTTATTCCACTCCTTATTGAAGATTTCTTTTTTAATGGTTGTTGTGGTAATTTAATTGAGTTTATTTCATTTATTGGATCTTTTGTTTTCTCATTTTCTAAATTATTTTTTTTATCTGTTTTTTTTTCTTTTTTCTTTACTTCAGACTTAACTTTTGGTTTAGTTTTTGATTTCATTTTATTAAATTTTATTTATTATTTATACTATCATTTAAAAAATGCATTTTAAAAAAATAATTTAAATATCATAATTTAATTATTATTTATTATTAATCTTTTTTTTCTTTTATATTATCATTTTTGTCTTTTTTATCATTCTCATCTATTTTCTTATTTTCATTAATTTCTTCTCTAACTTTATTATTTTTTCTAAAATTATTAATTCCATTAACAGCACACATTAAAAGAAAACTCATAGCAACACTATAAGTTACATTTTGAAAAAATAAATAATTAGAAGTTCCACTTTTCCTATGAGTAAAAGGAAATCCTCTACAAACAATAAGAGTATATCCTGCAAAACTACCATAAATTGATAAATTCATAATTTTAACTTTTACAATATTATAATGTTGACAAAGCAAAATTAAAGCAATTATATAATGAATTTCTGAAGGATATCTATCAAATATATGACTTGATAAAAATATCATTGAATAACTTAAACTATTTTTATAATTGTAATTTTTATCTTTTATTCTATATACAAGTAACATTACTGCCATTCCTATTGATAATTGATATATTAAAATCATATCTAAAGTATATTTTTGATATTTTAAAAATGTACCTGGAAGTAATGACCAAATAAAATTAAAATTTGGTTGAGTGTCTTTACAATAATAATAATTATAATATATTTCAGTAAGATTAACAATTGGATCATAATTTAATAATGATTTTGCATAAATATATACAACAAAAAGGATTAAAGAAAGGAAAAGTGTATTTTTTATTTTTTCAAAATTTGAAATTGATAAATAAATAAGATATACAATTGAGATAAAAATATATCCAGGAGAAATAATAATAGAAGTAATTAATAAAGTAGGTGCAATAAAATAATTATTTGCATTCAATATAAAAGTTAAATTTATTAAAGTATAAATTATATCTAAACGAAACGTTACACAAGCGGTTATTGTAACGGGATTATATAAATAAATTGCAATTAATGAATTATCATATGCATCTTTAATATGTTTATTTAATCTTAATGAATTTTTTATTTTATATAATGAAATTGCAATAAGTAAATCACATAATAAGAAAAAAATAAATATGTAATCTTTATTTATATTTCTAGTTTGATTATAAATATAAGTTAAAGGTTTTGAAATAAAAGTATTTGGACTATAATAAGACGAATGTGGAGATAAAAATAAGTTATAAAAATAATTTTCTCTTAAATTGTTATAATTATATGGAGAGGAATGAAATAAAAGTAAATCTGATAAAGTGTTTTTGTATTTTGAATAATAAAATAAAATACGAAAAATTGTACCTATGATTAAATGAATTAAAATATTTGGACTCATTAAGAAAATAAAATTAACTAAAATTATTTAAATATTAATATTTTTTCAAAATATAAAATAAAATAATAAAAAAAACATCTGATAAACTATAATAATATTTATAATAAAAAATTCATATTTAATCAGAAATATTTAAAATATTTCTTATTAAAAATGGAAAATTTCAAAAATTATCATTTATTATATAAACTTGGAGAAGGATCAACTTCAGATGTATATTTATGTAAATTAAATAATTCTTATTACGCAATAAAAATATTAAAAGACCTTCCATCATCAGAAAGAGATTATTTAAGAGAAATATCAATGTTAAAAAAATTAAAGCATCCAAATATAACAAATTTAATATCAAATGGTTACGAAAACTTAAACTCATCATTTTTTTTAATAAATAAATACTATTTAATATTAGATTTAGCATCAAAAGGTGAATTATTTAATTATATATATTTTCCTCAAAAGGGATTTACAGAAAGTCAAACAAGATATATTTTCAAACAAATCTTATTAGCAGTTAATTCATGTCATTTAAATGGTGTTGCTCATTTAGATATTAAAACAGAAAATTTAATGTTAGATGATAATTTTAATATTAAATTAGCTGATTTTGGTTTAGCATGTTCATGTAATGATTTAATTGATTCTTTTTTTGGAACTGAAAATTTTCAATCACCAGAAATTTTAGAAAGGAAATTATTTAATGGAATAAAAAGTGATATTTTTGCTTTAGGAGTCACTTTATTTATTATTTATTCCGGAAAATTTCCTTTTAAACAAGCTAAAAAATATGATATTTCATATCAATTTATAATAAAAAGAAAATATGATAATTTTTGGAATATCATTTTAAAAAAAGTTTTTAATGGAAATGAAAATTTAATACCAAGTGATGAATTTAAAGACTTATTTATTAAAATGATTTTTCCGAATGAAAATGATAGAATTTCAATACAAGATATTTTTGAACATCCTTGGATGAAACTTAATTTTCCCTCTGAAGAAGAAATGAGATTTGAATTTCAAGAAAGAGAAAAAATTGTTAAAGAAAATATTTTTGTTAATGAACAAAATTTAAATGTTGAATTATTTTTTAATTCAAATAATTTTGCTAAAAATATTGATAAGTGGGATAAAGGAAAAGATAATACTAATAGACCTAATTAAAATGAAAAAATAGTTTATTATTTTTTTCATTTTATAATTTATACATGTAAGGGGTTTATATTTGATTTACTTTAAATTATCAATATTATAAATTTAATGTTTAATTAAAAATTTTTTAATATTGCTATTCTAATTAATAGAAAAATAATTTGGAAATGTATTTTTTTATTTTTTAGAAGTTTATTTTTTTTTTGAAAGAGTTAAAAAATTATATTAAAAAATAGAAATAATTAATTAAAAAAAAATTAATTCTTTTTTTATTAAAAGAGAAAATAAATATATTTAATAGTTTATTCTATATTATTTTTGTTTTTTAATTTTTTTCCATGTAAAAATAGTTAATAAATCATTTTAAAATGATCTTGTACTATATATATATAATTTAACAATTTATCTTCTTCTTCATCATTACTACAAATATTACTTAAATTACAATTTTCACAATCAATTATTCTATATTCCTTCCCATCTACATTTTGAATAGGTCCATTAGTATTATCAATAGTAGAAATAGATCCTTCAGTATTATTTCCTAAATTATTATTTGAATTATTAATAGTATCTTGTTTTACTTGTTTAGTTTCATTTGTATTTCCATGAATTATATGAGCTAAATCAAACATTGATAATCCTGTTTTTTTACATATATTTGTTAATATTGCTAAATCATAATTTAATATTGAAATTTGATTAATTGGATTATCTGATAAGTCTAAACTATACAATTGATTTTGATTCCATTCTAATTTTTGTGATGGTCCTAATCTTATTATTGAAGTTAAAGAAAATAATTTTAAAATTGTTTCAAAGTTTCTTATATTATTTTTGTAAAGAGAGAAAATATTTAATTTTGAATTTTTAATTGTATATTCTAATATTGGATAATCACTATCATCTAAATTAGCTTGATATAAATATAATTCTTGTATATATTCATTTTGACATATTGATTTTAAAAAATATTCTCCTCCTTTATTATGATAATTTGAATAACCACATGATAAAACTTCTAATTTACAATTTGAATTTTTAACTAAATCACCTAAACAAAATAATGAAGAAATGTTCATTTCATTCATTGATATTAATAAAGTTTTTAATTCATATTTTCCAGTTGAAAAAAGGTTATTTAATTCTATTAATATTGGTTTAATTGAACTTTGTAACTTACATTTATTTAAATTTAAAGAATTTAAATTTGGAAATTTTCTAATAATTTTAGCAAGTAAAGTTCCAGTATGAATATTAACTGTAAAATAAGTATTATTACTTAAATTTAATTCAACAATATTTTCAACTGAATTAACACAAAAACCTTTTAATAAAAAATGTAAATGAGTAGTTGTAATATTCATTTGACTAAAATCAATAACTGAAATATATTTATTAAAAGAAAAACTAATACCAGCTTCAAACATTCCAGTTTCACCAATTTTATTTTGAGTAAAAGTAACAGTATTAATTCTTTTATCAAATTTAATTGCAGAACTTATAATCATACTATTAATATAATTAATATATGCTTGATTAAAATCTAAATTATATAGATTTCTTTTTAAATTAATATAAGGAGAATTCACAATTTTATAAACTAAAAATGTTGTATAAAATAATTCAATATAAGCTGATTTAGGATAATAATAAGTTAATATTAATGATTTTTCTAAATAATCTTTTAAATCTTTTAATTCTGGATTTGAAATATCTTCATTTATTTGAAGATAATAAATTTTTAAAAATTTAACATATTGTCCAATATATATTATTGGAATTAACCCTTTTAAATAATATTTATCTTCAGAAGATGTTTCTAAATATTGTAAAAACTCCACATCAGGTTCTAATAAATATTGTACTCTTTCTTTAGCTTTTTTATAAAATTCAATATATTTTGGAGGAGTAATTTGTTCTTTGTTATCTATTTTATAAATTAACTTTTTGTCATCAAATATAATATTATCTGGAGAATCTGAAAAATATTTTTTTAATTGTTCATCTTTTATTAATTCAATAGGAACTCCATTTTTTTCTAAAGTTTTGAATAAATTAGGTTTTTTAATCTTATTAAAATTATCAAAAAGAAATAAATTTATTGTATATTCTTTTTCTAATTTAAGAATTGATTGAAATGCAACAACAAAGCAAAATTCTAAAACATAAATAAAAAAATGATCTTGATCTTTTTTTAAATTTTTTTTAATATATAATGTTATATTTCGATAATTTTTTAAAGAATAATCAAAATTTATTTTTTCATCTTCTATTGTACTCTGATTATATTCATCTAATTTAATTTTTATTTTTTCTTTTTCACTAGTTTTATATATCTTTTCACTTAAATAATTATTTAATCTTTTTATAGGGGCTTCGACAATATCATTAGTATCTTCTTCTTTTAAAACTATTTGTTCTTCTTTTAATAATGTGTAAGTAAAAACTAATATAACAAATTCTTGTTCTTCAGTCTCAATTATTTCATTTGGAAAAAAATTAAAATTTTCCATATTGAATTATATATAAATATTTTTTAATATATATATATATATAATTTTTTGTTGACTTTTTTCAAATTTTAATTTCATATATATAAATAACTTTTTTTTCATGATATACTAATGTATTTTTTTTTAAATATTATTTTCTCCTTTTTTGAAGAAAAAATTTTTAAAAAATTTAAATTTTAATATAGTTTTAATGAAGAGAAATGAAAATAAATATTTTAGAATTATTTCTTCAACAGAATTTAATATAAAAATTTTTGAAAACTATAATGAAGAACTATTTGAAATGGATTATTTTGACAAAGCTGAAAATAAAAATGTATTTTTTTTTAACAATAATTAGATAGAACACAATTCTCAAATAGATAAAAGAGAGAATTATAAAATTTTAATTATTCAACCTTCAGATTTTATTTTTGAAAAAAATATAGACAAAACATACATGTTCAAATTAATAAAAGTGAAATATAAAAAAAACAAAAACAAATCATATTGTATGAAAATAATAAAAAAATCAAGAATAAAAAATGAAAAAGATTATCAACAAATATTAGAACAAAGAAAAATATTAGAACAATTAGATCATCCATTCATAACAAAATTAAATTTTTCTTTTCAATCAGAACGAAAACTTTATATAATAACAGATTATATTCCAGGAGGAAATTTATTATATCATATAAGAAATTTAGGTAAATTTAAAGAAGAAGTAGCAAAAATTTATTTAGCTCAAATTATATTAGCAATAGAATATTTACATAAAAAAAGTATAATTTATCGTTCATTAACACCAGAAGCAATTAGTCTTGATTTAAATGGTTATATTAAATTAAATGATTTTAGTTTTAGTAAAAGTAATATTTTTTATTATTCAAATTGTACTTCTACTTTTTGTGGTACTTCTGAGTATTTGGCTCCTGAAATTATAGAAGGGAAAAATTATGGTAAATGTGTTGATATTTGGTGTTTAGGTATTTTAATGTATGAAATGATTTTTGGATTTCCTCCTTTTATTGATGATAATTTAAATAAATTATATAAAAAAATTATTTTAAATGAACCTAATTTTGAGTTTAATAATGTTCAAATTTCTATTTTAGCAAAAGATTTAATTATGAAAATGTTAAATAAAAATGTTGATAAGAGAATTGGGATTTATAAAATTAAAAAACATGATTTTTTCAATGGGATTAATTTTGATGATTTATTAAATATGAAAATTAAAATGCCTATTATTCCTAATTCTAATGAAAATGAATATATTGATCCTGAATTGTTAAAAAATGAATGTAGAGATAGCTTAAGTAATAGTTTTTCTAATTTGTATAAAAATGATTATGAAGATTTTGATTATTGTAATATTAGTTTTGATGATGATGAAAATAATGTTTTTAATTTTGATGATGAAAAAGAATATGAAACTAATAAAGGAGATAATAAAGAAAAAGAAAATGAAAACAATAAAGAAAAAGAAAGTGATAATGAGAATATTAAAGAAGATAAAAATAATAAAGAGGATAATAAAGAAAAAGAAAATTTTATTGAAAATATAAAAGAAGATAAAAATAATTATGAGGAGAATAAAGTAAGGGAAAATAATAATGAAGATAATAAAGAAAATGAAATAGGTAATAATGAAAATAAGAATGAAAATGAAGAAAATATTAATGAAAATAATAAAAAAATTGATAGTTAAAAAGAATTAAGAAAAATATTTATTTATCAATTAATTATAGAATATTACTTTTAATTTTAATAAATTAAATAAAACTATTTAGATTATTATTTATATTTTGAAAAATAATATAGTTTTTTAATATAAATAAATATTACAAAAAAATTAAAATATTATAACTTATATTAAAAAGATATCATTTGTAAAAAAATAAATAAATAAATAAAAATATTAAGCATCTAATAATTCAGAATGATTTTCTGAAATATAAGAATGAATATCATCTTTAGGTAACAAAATACTTTTTCCTTGTTTGCTAACATTATTACTATTTTTATCATCAGCCTCAATTATAGTATTTCTTTTTTTAGATTTTTTAATAAACTGAATTAATTCAATTGCTTTTCCATGTTCTAAATTTTTATAATATTCTAAATTTTTATTTCTACAAGGAGGACAATATGAATAATAAGGACCATAATAATTTATAGTCTCTAAATTCTTTTTAATAATTGGATTATCAATTGTTACTTTTTTATTAAATAATTGATTATTAGAATGAAGAAATGGACCATATTTTGATTCTTCAATTTGTAATAATTTTTTCTTATTTAATTTTTTTGTTTTATTTTTTATTAAATTTGAATTTAAAGCTATTTTAGATGGAATAAAATTAGAATATATTGTTTGACGAAATGTTAGTTGTTTATCTTTTTTTGGTAAATTATCAAGAAAAAAAAAAGGATTATTTGAATTATTTTTTGTTAATTTACTTTTTGGTTTTCTATTTTTAGAACTTAATGCTTTTGAATTAAAAAAAGAACTTGTGAAAGTTTTATTTGCTTTTTCTTCAAATAATTTATCATTTCTTGATTCATTCATTTGAGTTATTAAATTTCTTTCTGATTTAATTGGAAATGCATTTTTATATTCTTCTAAAATAGCTAAAATTTCTTTTTCAGATTCTTCTTTTTTTCCTTTAAGAAATTTATTTTTAAGAGAAGTTTCAGTCATAATATTTGAATTATGTTTTTTAAATTCTTCTTTTTTAATATTTAAATCTTCTTTTATTTTTGGGAAAAAATTATTTGAAGTTTTACTTAAAACACTTTTTGTTTCAAAATCATTTTCAATATTTTTTTTTTTAAAATTTAAACCACCACCTTTACCAATATAAGATACAAAGTTTTTATCATCTGAAAATATTTCTAAAAGATTGTCTTGATATCCTATTTTATTTTTCCAAGTGTTTGGAACATCATAATGTGTATATACACATTCTTTAATTGAATTTGATTTTATATCAAATAAATTTTTTCTCATTTCTTCTATTGTGTAATCATTATTTACTAAATCATCATATATTCCTTTATGTTGCTTTTTAAATGCTATTTGACTTGTTTTTGCTATTTCAAGAGCTTTCTTTTTTTCATTTAAATTAAATGCATATTTCTGAAATAAATCATTTATCTTTGATTTTTTCATTTTTTATTTCCCAATTTTGTTGTTTTAATTTTAATATTAATTTTTTTATAATAAATTACTTTTATATTTTTAATTAATTTTATAATTTATTCTTATTTTAAATAATTATATATTTTATTTTGAAAAAAAGAAAAACTATTTTTTTATATTTAATATTTATAAATTCTTGAAATACTGAGTTATATAATAATATTAATAAAAATATAATATTTTTATAATTATAAAAACAATTATTTTTTATTTTTAATATATTAATTAAATTTTAACGGTAATTAATTTATTAAAAATATTAAAAAAATTAATGGATTACACTAAAGAAATATTAAAATCATTAAATAAACCAATATTTCCAGTTTCAATAAGTTCAAAAACACATAAAATTTTTTTGAGATACTCAAACCCTCGATATAGAAAATATAGTTTAGATTTAATTAAAAACTTATGTCAAAATTTACAATTTTCAAATTCAGAGTCAATATTTTACCAGACGTTATTATATTATGATATAATTTTATTTAATTGTGGTAATGATATAATAATAAATAATTTAGATTTATTAATTCTAAATTGTTTTTATATATCAATAAAAAGTTTAAATGATCAATATGGAGTACCATCTTTAAAAAAGTTAAAATGTTTTATGAAAGATAAATTTTCATTATATAGAGATTATGAAATTGTTACAATTGAAATAGAATGTTTAAAATTATTAAATTATAATATTAATTATATGAATGTATATGATTTCCTTAAATTTTTGATAAGAGAAAATATTCAAATTTTAGAAATTTCAAAATCATATCTTCATAATATTATATATGGTGATATTAAAGATTATATTTTTAAAACACCTTATGAATTAGCTTTAGAAATTTTTAATAAATCAAAAGAAAAAATTGCAATTAAACCTTTAGTTATAAATGTTCTTCCAACTAAAAAAGTTGTTACTATTTCAAAAATTAATAATTATAATAGAGAAAGAAATATTTCAATAGATTTTAATAAAAAATTATCTCATACAAATAATAGTATTTGTAGTAATTCTACTGATTTTTTTTCAACTGAAAATTCAACTAATGGAAACTTAAATAATTCCCCATATAATGAAAAAAAAAATAAAGTAATATTTAACACTGAATTTAAAAGACAAAATAATGAATTAATGAATTCAACAAAAAATAAAAATAAAACAATAATTGGACATATTTCTCTTAAATCAAGTAATGATGTTGAAAATAATATTAATCAAAATTTTTCAAATAAAATTAATTCACCTTCTAATATTAGTTATTTAGTAAAGAAACCAATTAATATTGATTTAAAGTATCTTTCAACTATTAGTAAAAAATGGAATTTTAAATTAGGAAATTCTTCTAGTCATAGAATTAATAATAATACTATTAGTAATATTAATGTTGGAAATAATCCTAAAAAAAAATTAAAATTTTGATTGATTTAATTTGAAAGAGTTTTATGTCTTTTATTTGTAATAAAATAAGAATTTTTTTAAAAATGAAAAAATCTTTCAATATAATTGAAAATTTGAGTAAACCATATATATATATATATAATCATATTTTATTTACAATTTAATAATGTATTATTAAAATTTTAATTTTAATAAACAATCTTTTTTCAAATTTATAAACACTATAAAAAACTCAAGACACTTAAAAAATCAAAAATATATTTTTAAATTTGTAATTATAAATATTTTAAATATTCTTATATTTAAAAAAATTTCAAAAAAATTAATTTTAATTTTAAAATTTAAATACCATAAAATACAAATTATTTTCATTTAAAAATCATTAATTAAAATTATTATTAAATTTATTTCTAATTCCCATAAAATAAAAAAATATAAATGACTTCATTAATAAAAGATGATATATTAACTGAACAAAATAGTTGTGTTTCATGTAAAAATAAATATTTAGATGCTTTATATCATAAATTCAAAGATGAATTCTCATCATATTTAACAAATCATAAAAATACTGTTCAATTATTAGTAGAAAATTCAACATTAAAGAGAATTAAAGCAAGTGAATATCTTAATAATCAAGAAAAAAATAAAAGTCAATTAACACCTATTCCTCATATATCAATGAAAAAAATAAAAAGTGTACAAGAAAAAGAAGAACTTGATAAATTAGAAAGAAATGCTGTTTGTATGAGAAAAATTGAATATTGCTTTAAATTGAAAATGGAACAACTTATGAAGAAATATGGAGATAAAATGAATGATATTATTTTAATTCAAAGAAATGTTAAAGATTATTTAAAGAAAAGAGTTAATGAAAAAGAAACAATTAATATAAATAATAGTGATGATGATAACTATAACAATATAAATGCAGTAAAAAATGAAAAAATTCCTCAAAAGTATTCATTTAAAAGAAAAAAGAACAAAAATAATAATATTATTCATAGTAATAATATTAATAATAATACTTATTATTATAATAAAAGAAGTTCTAAAGATTTAATTAATGGAAATAATGGGCAATCAAGAAGTTCATTAAAATTAAAAAAGAATAATTATAAAACAAATGAAAATAGAAATAAAATGTTAATAAGTAATAAATCAAATGGTCATTTTATGCCAAATTCTCTAAAATCTTTTAATTCAAATTCAATGAAAACATTTAATTCAAATTCAAATAAAACTGGTAATTTAAGTTTACAGAAACAAAATAATCAAAATTCAATTAAAGAAGTTAATTCAAATACTAATAAATATGGAAATCAAAATTCAAATTCAATTATTCCAATAAATGATTCTTTAGATAATAATAATTATAATTCTACAAATATAAATTCAAATTCAAATTTAATAAATCCAAAAAAAGAAAATTCAATAAGAAATCAATTTAATAATAATTCAGAAGAAAAAAATAATAGTAAAAAAAATAGCATACAAAATATAAGAAAAATAAATGATAATCCAAATAATATAGATAATAAAAATTTAAATAATTATAAAAGCAACAACATGAAGTCAAATAGTAATCAAATTAATAAAAATAATAATCAAAATCAATCAAATCCTAAGAATAATAATAAAAACAATAATAATAATAATAGAAATTCAAATAGTATGAAAAATTTAAATAAAAATGTTAAAAAGAATAAAAATATTAATTATTATAATAATATTGATAAAAGCAATAATATTATTAATAGCGATTATAAAGAACAATCAAATGAATTATCAAATTCAGAGCAAATGAACAATAATAATAATAATAATAATTTTAATTCAGAAAATATTATTACTTCAATTCCAAAACTAAATATAGAAACAAATACAGATAATACTCATCAAAATTATAATTATGAATTTACATCAAATAGTCCTCAAGAAGACTCTAATATTCTTTTAAGTAAAAATAGCATGATTAATATTGATCTTATTCCAAAAAATTTCATTAATCCACAAAATAATTATGAAAATCAAAGTAAAATAACTAAAAATAATAATGAAAATTATAACAAAATAGTTAATGAAGAAGGAACAAGGAAAATAGATAATAAAAAATATTCTGAAATTGATTCAAAAAATAATATAAATAATGAGAAAATTGATAAAAATATAAAAAATAATTTAAAGAATCTAAAAGAAAATAATATTCTCCAAAATAATAGTAAAAATGTTATACAAAATAAAAATGATATTAAAAATATAAATCAAAATGAAAACAAGAAAATTATTAATAACAAAAACCAAAATGAGTTTAATAAAAATAATAATAGAAGTATAAAACAAAATGAAAATTCTAAAATAAATAGTATGAATAGCAATCAAAATGAAAATAAAAATATAAAATCAAATGACAATAATAAAAAAATGTCTAATAAAATTTCTCCAAAAAATAAAAATATAAATAATATAGTAACAAACAATAATGAAGATGAGTTACTTTTATCATCAGTAATTAATTCATCAAATAAAAAAGAATCTTTAATAACTATAAGTAAATCTGATAAAATAATAGATTCAAATTCAGACTCAATACCAGATGAAAAAAATGAAGTTTATAAAAATAAAAAATTAATACCTGAAAATAAAAAAAGTTATATTAATATCCAAGAAAATAGTATTAATAGTAATGAAATTTTAAAAGATGAACAAAAAATAAATGATACAAATTTAGATAATAAAATTACATTAATTCAAAGAGCATATAGAAATCATTTATCAAAAAATGGATTTTTTGGAGAATTTGATATAAGAAAAATGTCTATTGTATTTTTATTAAAATCTATGATTAATTATAATATAAAACCATATATTTTTAATCTATTAAAAAATAAATTTTATGTTAAAAGTGATGATGATAGTGAAAAAAGTACTGATACTTTACCTGATAATTATGCTGAAGTTAATAAAGAAAGAATTAGACATATGTCTCAAATTTTTAATCATGCTGCAAATATTATAAATTATAAAGAGAAATTAAGTAGTATGGTTGATGAAGAAGAAAAAAATGGTAGTATTTTAAATAATTAATTTTTTTATTTTTGAACTATTTTCTTTATATTAATCAATATTTATATTTTAATTATAAAAAAAATATAAAATTTCCCTGTTTCTATAAAATATTTATTTTTAAATTGATTAAAAAAATATAAAAAATCAAAATGAATAATAATAAGAAAGTCGATATTAATTTTCTTTTAAATTCAATTGAAAAAAAGAATATAAATTCAAATCATGAAATAAATAAATTTTTAAAAAAATCAAATTCAAAAACAAAAATATCAAATCATAAAAATATAATAAATCAATTAAATGAAAAAAAAAATGTAGTAAAATCTTTAATTTTATCTAACCCTACTCATCAGAGAAATAATAGTAAAGAATTAATACATATAAATCATACTGAAATTGAAAAAATAAAAAGTACTCATCATAAAAAAAATATATCTTCATTTATAGGAGATAAAAACAGAAATATAATTTTTAATAAAATTGAAATGTTTAAAAATATTAAGAAACAAAAACCACAATTTTCAAGTCAAAAAAGTAAAAAAATTAGTCGAAGTAATTCAAATTCAAATTTAGAACCAACTTCTACAAAAACATCATCTGATGTAACTGTATCAACTGCAAGTAAAAGATTAAAAATATATAATAATCCTGTTAGATTTTTTAAAGATGATTTAAAGAAATTTAATTTTGATAAAAAACAAAAGAAACAAAATTATATATCTACAGAAAGTCAAAAACATTCAAAACATTTTCATTTAATTAATAATAAAAATTTAAGTATTAGTGAATGTGTTCTTGATAAATTTTTAAATAATAAAAATAAGACACAAAAAAATAATATTAATCATAATTTAAGTAGAAGTATAAATATTAAAAAAAATGAAAATTCATTAACTTTAATATCAGAAGATTCAGTATTTAATAATAGTAAACAAAGATCAACTTCAGGGAATCATAATGATTCATCTTCAAATAAAATAAGTTTAAAATATTCAAGTAATAATTCAAATACAATAAGTTTTGATAAGAAAAGTAAAGATTCAATTGATTATACTTATACTGATGATGAAGTTCAATCTACATATAGAAAACAAAAAAATAAATTACAAATTAATAATAATAATAATAATAATAAAAATATGAATAATAATAAAATTAATAATGAAGATTTTTTATCATTTTGTAATGAAATGAATCAAAAATTATTTGGTATGAGTGGTAATTTTAAATAAAATATTTTTTCATTAAAATATAATATATTAAATTTTTTATATATAGATTATTAAGAGAATATTATTTTATTTAATAAAAATAAATATTTTTAAAATGATAAATAAAAATTTACTCAGGAAACTTGATTTATCAAAATTAAAAAAATTAGCAGAAAAAAATAAAGATATAAATCATTTAAAAACATTACAACAAATATCTTATACTAGTCCTAAATTATATCATAAAAAAAAAATAAAAGAATATGATGAAAAGAAAAAAAAAGAAGAATATCAAAATTTATCTCAAGAAAATGTTTTTTTAAAAAAAAGATATAATAAAATAAAACAATTTTTTCCTTTAAAAATAGAATATTCATATAGTAAATTAATAAATGAATATAATAAAAAGGGTTATAAAACTCCAGATTTTTCTCCTGAACGTAATTTATTTAAATTAAATCCTTTATTAATGGAAAATAATAAAATAAAAGATTATTATATGATATATGGAAAGAAAAATCAAATATGTAATTATATTTATTCATCAATTAAGGATAAACATTTAAATTTTTTAGAAAAAGAAGAAAAAATAGTAAAAGATAAATTATTTGAATATTCAGATGAAAAATACAAAAGAAAAAAAACAGATATTTATAAACCAAAAGAAAAATTAAATAAAACTCAAAAATTGTTTTGTTCAAATTTTTCTAAATTATTTAATAAGAGTAAAATTAAAATAAAATTAGAAGAAGAAAATCAAAAAATTAAAGAATATAATCAAAAAATTGAAAAAATTATCCCAAGATTAAGCATAAGAAGAGCAACTTTTACACCAAAATTGCAAAAAAATACTTCAAAAATAAATAAGAAAATTATTAATTTTGGTTCTATTAATTCTGAAGATACTTCTTTTACTACTCCTACAAGAAGTAGTGAAAGGAAAAAAACAAATATTTGTGATAAAAAATATAAAATGTTTATTAAATGTGATTCAATATTTTTAAATTATCAAAATAATAAAAGCAATATTTTAAAAAGAAAATCTATTATGAATAAATTTAAAAATTATTCAACAATTACAAATAGTGAAAGGGAAAAAGATAAGTTTTTCAAGGAATTACAAAAAATTGACTTAAAACAATTAAATACAAAAGATTTAGAATTAATTGTTCAAAATTATTGTAAAAAATTTTTAAAAATTTCAGATACTAAGTATAACGATTTAATGAAGCCTAAATATTCTGACAAAGATTTAATTAAATTAATTAAAAATATAATTTTGATAATAGATAATTCTGAAATTAAAAATAAGATTTCTTCTAATAAAAATATTAATGGAAAAATACGTGAATTAAATAATAAAAAATCTAATTTACAAAAACAATTTGAAAATTATGTTTCTAATATATTATATAAATAATTATTATTTATAATTTTTTATTTTTAATGTAATTTAATGTAAAAGATATATTAATTAATTATAAAAAAATTTATCACTTTTCTTAATTTAATCAATTAAAGCTTATATTATTGCATATTTTAATATTAATTTCTATAATATCAAATTAATTTAATATTGAATATAAATGTGAAAAAAATTTTTTTATAAATATTATTTTATGAGTCAAATTTAAAAAAGAAAAATGGGATTATGCGGAGGAAAAAAAAATAAGAAATCTTTTTCAAAAATATTCAACAAAATTTTTACCAATATAAAATATAATACATTGGAATTTGATTTTTTTATATTATTATCTTCAATAATTGAAACAATAAATAAAATATTGATAATTGATATTATATTTTATAATAATAGAGATTATTTAACTTTCCATTTTTTTTTTTATTTTTTAAGTCCAACATTTTATTTAGAAGTTATAAATAATAAATTAAATAAAGGAAATAACTTTTTATATACTGATAATGAAAAAGCAAAAAATAATGATTGTTTAATTATTGCTGAAAATGATTATAAATATGATCAAATTTCATTATTAATATCAAAAAAATTTAACTCAAAAATATTTACACAAAATTGTTATTGGAATCATAGAATTTTTAATGGATTTTTCCTTATATTAATCTTAACATCTTTCTTATTACAATTATTGAAAGATAAAAAAAAGTGTTATAAAGTAACTAAAAAAATTTCTGCATTTTTTTTTCTTTTTACTTTTTCAAGTTTTATTCAAACTTATCTTTTAGTTTTTTCAAGACCTTTATTTATTCAAATGACTAATTATTATAATGTAATTAAAGTATTTATTACTTTAGATATTTTTTTATTGATAATATTTGAAGTATTTTTACATTATTATTTTTTCTTTTTTATTTATGCCTTTGAGCAATATGAAATACATTATTTTTTTGATGATAAGTTATTTTTTCTAAGATATCTTAGTATTCATTTTGAAATAATTATTTTAGTTAATAGATTTAATTTTAAAATTTGTTATATTTTTGGAATTGCTTGGATATTTACTGAAATATTACAATATTATATAAAAATAAATCAATTTATTTATCAAATAAACTCAAAACTTTATGCAAATATAAAATATTATATAGAATTATTTACTTTTTCTTTTTTAGTATCAAAATCTATTTCATTTTTTATAAGTTTTTCAATACATAATTATAAATTTTTAGAATTTAGTGAAATTTTGTCAACTATTTGTATTTTATATATCTTAATTTATTTTTCATATACTGATAAAAAATATATTCGTCTAACAACAATTGAATATTATTTACAAAAAAGTGATATAAGAGGATTATATGGAATTTATCAAATATTTAATCCTTTATATTATATTTTAATTTCAATAAATCATTTGAGTAAAAGTCTAGATAGAGAAAGACAATTTTTTTTTATGAACATAAAAAAAAATATAAATAAATATTTATGTGATGATACAACTGACTATGAAGTATTAAATCAAATATGTGGAGAAAACGCAAAAACTTTATTTAAAAAAAATGCAACAGATGAAATCTACTTACCAGGAAATAAAGAAAAAGCAAAATATATAGTTCAAATTTTATTTCATTTATTAAAAAGATATGTAAAAATTTCAAATGGATTAAAAAGTCCTTTTAATAAAAACTCAATACAATTAATTTCATATTTTAAGATAATTTTATATTTTATAATTGATGAAAAGAATTTTAGATGTGAATATATATTTAAAAAACTATTAACTAGACAATTTAGTGAAAAAAATGATGCATTGACATATTCAATTTTTGGATTTTTTATTAACTATTTAAGACAATTTGAAAAGAAAATGAAAGATGATTCAATTGAATTTATTTTAGCATATATAAAATTAAATTCAAGATTTTTTAAATTATTAAAATTTTTTAATGGAATACTTAAAAGTACAAAACATACAAGAAAAGAATTTAGTAAATATATTTTTTCTCAAAGTAGAAAAATAGGAAATCAATTAGATAAAATAATAGTATTAAATAAAAAAGGAAAATTAATATCAAAATTTAGAAGTTCTCCAGAATATGATAAACAAAAATTTGTAGAGGCAATAATTTTTCATTCACAATATGATAAAAGTTTAGAGTCATTTGACTTTTCATCAATAGATTCATTAGTAGATAAAAATAATTATTTCATTTTATTATTTGAAAGAACAGAATTTATAGTAAAAAAAGCACCATTAATTTTTACAGAATTAACAAAAATAAAATCAACAAAATTAAAAAATCAATCTTTAATAAATATATTTCCAATACAAATAAGAAGTTCAATATCAAAAACAATAAAAAAAAATATATTATCAAAACAATCATTTCAATTAGATTCAATAATAGAAACATATGATGATTACATAGTATATATAAAAATATCTTTTTCTCGTTTACCTTCATTTGAAGGTAAAATTTATATGTTAGGTAAATTAGAAAAACATGAAAGTACAGAAGAAAAATTTGCATTAGCACATGAAAATGGAGTAGTTATTAAAATTGGTTATTATTATACTGATTATTTAGGTTTTAAACCAGGTGAACAAGAAAATAATGTTTTAGATATTTTTGGATTGAGAAAATCAATTAAAGTTTTAAAATCAGAACAAATTATTGATTCTCATTATGAAAATATGTTTGAAAAAATTAGAAATAATCACAGAAGAAATAATGGTAATGCAAATGGAGATTTTTATAAAAATTTACAAATTCTTAAAATGAGATTATCTGGGAAAAAATATGCAAAAGTGAAAATATATGTTAAAGATGTTTATTATAAAGGATCTAATGAATTATATTTAATTGGTATTAATTTTGAAGATATTATAACTAATTTAAATAAAACTAAAATATGTAGTGAAGCAACAATATTTTCAATGAATAAAAAAAATTTTGAAAATAGTCATTCATCAATTGAGTCTGATAGGAAATATAATAAAGATTCTTCTTGGAATATTTCAAATAATAGTAAAGATCATATTGTTGAAACTAAAAACTATTTTGATAATATTGGAATATTTTATAATCTTTTTTTAATTATTTTAGCTATTGTATTATGTATTTTTTTAAAAATTAATTCTAATCGTTTCTATCAAAATTATGTTGATTTGTTTGTTTTAAGAGAAATTAATTCAGATTATTTTTATTGTCAATTTTTTTTAAGTCAAATGATTGTATTAGAAAATTCTGGAGATAAAAAAGATCAATTAGAATATTTTTTAAAAACAAATCATAATATATCATTTGATTTTAAAAGTTATTATTCCATTAGAATGAAAAATGAATCAGATTTTATTATTGAAGTTTATAATAAACAATTTAAAAAGTTTATTGAAAATGAAAATTCAGATAAAATTTATCAAATCTCTAGAAAAATATTTGAAATTATGGAATATAATGGTATTCCTGTTAAAACAAATTATTTAGATGCATATATTGTTCCATTAAATTATTTTTACATTTTGTCTCAGGTTAATGATTTTTATATTGAAGTTCCAATTATTAATTATAATGATTCTTTAAAATTAAGTAATTTATCAAATTCTGAAAAACAATATTTAATGACATTTCCTTTTAATATTTATCCATTTGTAGAAAAAACAAATGAAATTAATTTCAATGAAAAAGAAATATTTTTATCAACATTTACTAATTTCAAAAAATTAATTATATTACTTTTAATATTTAATCTCATATTTAATATCATTTCATTATTAATAATGTATTTATCAGTGAATTATTCAGATAAAAAAATGTTAAAAATAGAAGAAAAAATACAAAATTTAGAACCATTTCATAAAAATTATTTACATAGAAAAATTAGAATAGTAAAAAGAATAATAATAAATGAAATGAAAGCAACAATTGCAATAGAACAATTAAAGAAATTTTCAGAAGGTAATAAAAAAGCAGAAAATAAAACAGAACAAACTATAGTAAAAATATCTCCAGAAGTAAAAATATCTCCAGAAATAAAAATATTTGAACCAAAAAGGACTTTAGAAACAAAATCAAAAAATGTTAATCTTGAAGCTGTACAATTACTTTTTCCAAATAAAAGAAGAGGTGATTTTTCATCATCTGTTTTTATTCCAAATAGTAATATATTAAAATCAACTTCAATTAAACCAAGAGCAAGTATAAATCAAGTTAATAAAAGAAAAGGATATCGTGCTTCACAAATTTTTTATGATTTTGCAAATGATGAAAATAATTTAGAAAATAAATTTGAACAAGAAAATATTTATCGTCAATTTTTAAAAGGAGATAAATATGTTTTTCATGTTACTAAAAATATTATAAATGTTATTGTTTATTTTTCTATTCTTTATCTTATTTATATTTTAATATCAATTAGGTTAATTAATCAAAAATTATCTCAAATAAATCAAAAAAGAATTGAAATTGAAAATTGTGATGATTTACAAGATGGAATTTTAAAATATTATTTAATTGGTAAATATTCAATTTTATTAAATACAACAGAAATAATAGATCATTTTGATTTTTTTGGAAAATTATCAACTTCAATTTATAATAATTTTTCTTCATTAATGAATTTTATTTATTTAGATGGTAATAAACAATATATATATTATTTAACAGAATCAAATGAATATGCTTGTGAAAATTTTCTATATTTTGAGGAAGAATATTATGATACTTTAATTGATATTTGCCATGTTTTTCCTATTTTTACTGCAAAAATTATTACTGTGTTAAGTGGTTTTATGAAAAATATTAAAGGTGAACTATTTTCTTTTATTAATAGTGATAGAAGTGATGAAAGTATTATTCAATCTTTTCATAGTGAAATTTTTCAAATAAATAATATTGTTGAAATCGTTTATTTTATGGATTTTATGACTATTATTGAATATGATTATCTTTTACCACATTTTAAACTTAGAATTGATCATTTATCTGATTTATTAGTTATTTTATTTATTATATTAATTTTTATTGATGTATTAAATTATTTAGAAGGTAATTTGATTATTTTAAAAGACTTAGATAATACATTAAATAATTATGGTGTAATTGAAAAATTTTTTATACCTACCATAAAAGAAAAACCAAAATTAAAATAATTCATACTTAAACTATATAAAAATTATATAATAAATTAAATATATATATATTAATTTTAATTAAAGAAATCAGAATTTAAAAAAAATATAAATATATATTTTAATTATTTTAAAGTTTTATATGTTGTTTTTTGAATTTTACAATTATTTTTATGATTATTTAAGAAATTGGAATCAAAATAATTGATATATGAATTTGATACATTATCAAAAGTCTTTTTTCTTTCATCAATTATTTTTTTATTTCTTGATTTTTGATTTTCATAACTTTTATTTTTTAAAAATAGATTATTGTTATCATTTATGATAATCTTAGGTGTATCAATTAAATTATTTTTTAATTTAATAGAATTTTTAGTTGTTTTATAATCATAATCACTTTCATTATTATTAATCATTTTTTCATGTAAATTATTATGATAATTTGTATCTGTAGAACTTTTAATAAGATTTTTATTTATTTTTTTAGTTAATTTATTTATTTGTTTTTTTTCATTAAATTTTTTCATTAATAGTTGATTACAATTATATTTAATATTATTATCAATTGTTTCATTTTCAATTTCTAAGATATTTCCTTTAATTTTTTTCTTATTAAAATGTAATTTAACTGCATTTTTTAACTTCATCTTATTATTTTCTATTTTTTTAATAGCATTTGCAAAATTTTTTGCAGTTCTTTCAGTTGAATCATTAGGTGATTTAACAATTAAATTATGATTTTCTTGTTTGTTATCAAACTTTTCATTAATTGACTTTCTTAAATCTTCATTTTCTGAAAATAAAACAGCATTTTCTGCTTCTTGTTTATCAATTTTTTCTTTTTGAGCATCATTTGATAAAGATAATGCTTTATTTTCAGTTAATAATGCTTTAATTGCAAAAATAGCTTGTTTAAAGTCATGATTTAATTCTTCTAAAAAATTAATTATGGGTAATTTATATTTTAAATAATCATCTATTGAATGAACAGAATTTAGAATTCCTTTTATGTTATATAATGAATTTTTTTTTGATTCTAATTTTCTTATTAAATATTGTATTAAATTTGGGTTTTCATTTGAAATTGAAGTTTTAGTGTCAATGTTTATTGACATAATTATAAAATTTAAAAAAAAATTTAATTTTTAAAATTTAATTTTTACATATATATTATATAATATTTATAATTTATGTGACTTACTCAGATAAATTATTAACATAATCATTGTAATAATAAATAAAAATAAAATTAAGTTTTTTTTGTTAAAATTAAGAAAATAATATAAGAATTTATAATTACTACCAATTTATATATGCTACCAATATAAATAGGAAGTAATATATTTTTTTGAGTTATACTAATTATTTAAGCATATATCAAATTTCAAAATTTTCACAAACAATTGATAAAAATTATATATTAATTTATCAAGAGAAAATTAATTCTTGTTAAATTTATTTACATAAAAAAATTTAGATATTTAATTTTTCTTTTCATTTTCATTTTACAATGAAAATGGTTTAAAGAATTTAAATATTAATTCACAATCAAATGTAATAGTTTTTCCTTTAATGATTTATCTTTACATAATAAGTTTTTCAATTTTTTCCTAAACATGTCTTTTTGTTCATTGCTTAAAGTTTTATTAATGAAAGATAAAATTCTATTACTTGGTTCTTTTTCTATTAATATTTGCAAAATTTTTTCATTTTTAATAATCATCCAAACTATATCATTAAATTCATTATTTACATATTTATATACATAAGATAAAACTTTTTCAATTAATATTAGACTATTTGGTTGATTTATTAAAAATTCAAAATTTTGTTTGATAAATTCAATTATGAAGTAACAATATTCAATTCCATATTTCTCTAATAAAAAAAAAATAATGGAGCAACCATATCTATTTAAAACAAGATTAAAAAACATACATTGTATACCTTTTATTAATTTCAACCTTATAAAAAGGTTATTATTCATAATAATAAATTTAATTAAACATAAACTTCCATAAAGATTAGTACAAATTTTATTTAAATTACCCAAAATAAAATTATTTAAAAAATCTCTTTTATATTCAGGATAATCTATAATAATTTTTTGAATTATATGATGAGAATTTTCATTGTAAAATAATAATAATAAATTTTTATTCAATAAATTTTCCATAATTTTTTCTTCAAAAGGTGTTTTAATTGAATCAATTAAAGCTTGAATAGAATAAGTTCCACTTTTATCAATACAAATATCTACAAAATTATTTTGAATAAGATTAAAAATAAATAATCTTTGTTGATAATTTAATCTAAGAAATAATTTTTGAATAAAATAATTGCCATAATGTGAACACATCATTTCAGTCAAATTAGGAGAAAGTCTTAATAATAATTTTTCAATATCATAATCATCAAGTAAAGTTAATAAGTATTGAAGATACATACTTCCTCTATATGATTTCATTTGTTTAATTAATATTTGTATATCAGTTCCAAAAAAATTCATTTTTGCTTGAATTTCTAAATTATTTTTATTTTGTTGCTGAATTGGAATTTGGATATTATTTCTTTTATTATTAAAAATAGCAAAATTATCTTTTTCATTTTTTTCTTCCTCTTCACAAATATTACAATCTTGAAAAAGATCTTTTGGAAGAAAAGTTTCTGCATAAAAATCATTTGAATTCTCATCATGATATTTGATTTCTTTATTCGTTTTTTCAAATAATTTTAAAAACTTTGAGGACTCATTATTTTTTTTCTCAATTTTGATGTGAAGATCAGTGGAAGTTGAAGAAGAAGTTTGGTCCATTTTCAGTATTTTATTTATATATAAATATCTTAAATCTACTATATAATGAAAATTGGAATTTCAATATAATTTTTTAATAATCTAATTGATAGTAATTGAGTTAAAAAAAAATTTTTTTTAAGTATTTAATGAAGTTTTATTTAGAAAGTCAAATCGTATTTTACAAAAAAATACAACTGTTAAATTATAAATTTCAAGATTAATAATTATAAAAATTATAAAATAACTATAACAGGACTATCATTATTAAAAATTAATTTTGGATTAGCAAGTTTATAATTTATAGATTAAGGTTTTTATTAAATGAAAAAAAATTGTTTTAAGCCTAAAATTATTATAAAAAATGATGATATTAAAATTTTTTTAACTAAATAGGTATAATTTCTAAAGATTTTCAAAAATTATGAATCTTATTTTATAATTTAATTTTACCTATATTGATTTGGATAAATTCTAAAATTTTTATAATTAAATTCTTAATTCATAATTATAACTTAATTTAACTTAAAAAATCTTTAATTTATTTTTTTTTTCTTTATCTTGGACTTTATTTTTTTGTTTCTTTTGCTTCTTAAATTATTTATGATAATTAAATAATTATTTATATTTATTAAATACAAAATATTAAATATTGCAATTTTTTCAAACGTTTATTCTCTATACTTAAACTTATATAATTGACTTTATGATATTAGAATTATTTAAAAATTATATTAATTCAAAATTAATATGATTATAAATATTTAAATTATTATTTATTCTTTTCATTTATGTTTAATTAAAAAGTTTTACTAATTATTTTTTTTTATAACACTTATTCAAATATAATTTTTTTTAATTTTCTTCTCATTAAATTATAGTTAATTTTTTAATTTTTAATAAAGATTTTATATACATAGTATATATTTTATAATGAAAATAAATATAATATATAAATTATTTTATATTAAAAACAAATATTAATCATCAGAACCATCTTCATCTTCTTCTTCATGAATAATTCTTTTATTTTGTTTAACATTTTTTCTTTTTTTTCTATTTTTTTTATCATCTAATTTATATTTTTTTTTATTAGACAATTTCCTATTTTTATTTCTTCTTCTTTTATAATTGTCATCATCTTCTTCTTCCTCTTCTTCATTATCATCATCTTCATTATTTCTTTTATTATCTCTAACATTTTTATTTCTATTTAATTGATTTTGATTAGTAGAACTTTCACTAATAGAAGTTTGACTAGAACTTTGATTAATATTATTATTAATATATCCAGCATTTCTTAATTTTATAATTTGATCTTCATTTAAATTATTATTACCACCAATACTTCCTCTTCTATGAGAAGTAATTTGTTTAACACTATCAGCAATACTTTTTCTATTTCCTTTTTTTTCAACTTCTTCTTTAGGATAACCAAACATATTTGTAACATTTTTAGGATAATTTACTCTATTTGGATTTAAATTTTGTACATTTCCATTTACAATTCCAGTTATAATTGGTGGTAAAAATATTTCATCTAAATTTCTTAATTCATTCTCTTCTAATTTTTCTCTTAATTGTTCTTCTTTTCTAATTCTATCATTTTCTTCTAATTTATTTTTTATTATATCAGGTAAATCATTTATAAATTCAGGAACTTCTTCATTAACATCATTTAAATTTATTTTTCTTTTATCTAAATTTTTTAATACTGAAGCTTTTAATTTATTACTTCCTCCTCTTTCTAAAACATGTCTCATACTTTCAAAATTTAATTTTTGCTGAAGTTCTAATTGTGCTAATCTTTCTTTCATTGAATTTTGAATTTCTTGAAAAATTCCTTTTATATATATTACATTTGCTCTTAATTTAAAGTTATCTGTTTGTAATTGAAAGGCAGGATGATTTTTTATTCCATTTATAAAATCTAATGCTTCTGAATTTACTTTCTCTGATGATATTGAATCTGTTCTTTGATAATTTCTCTTTACTCTTTTTATAAAATCAGATTCTGTATTTTTTATATTTTTATTATTTAAATTTTGTTTTTCATAATTTTCATTTTCTTCTTCTTCTTCTTCATCTGTATATTCAGATGATGATTCATGTAATAATTTTCTAGCTTGATTTAATTCAAATTTTACTTGATTTCTCCTATCTAAACGTCTTTTATTATATTCTTCTTCACTTAAATTATTATTTCTATTTCTTAAATTATTATTTTGTATATTATTATTATATGAATTCATCATTTCATTTTGAATTTGTTTTTCTAAATCTTGTCTTCTTAAAATACCACTTTCTATTATATCATTATAATTACTTCTATCTTGTTTATTTTTTTCTTCTAATTGTCTTATTTTTTCTTCTAATAAATTTACTTTTAAATCTTCTGGTCTAAAAGTTCTTCTTGTTGTTGTTTGTTGAGGATTATAATTTGAATGTGGATTTATTAAATTAAAAACTTTTGTTGACATATTTGGTAAACTTGTTGTTGCATTTAATGGCTTATATAATGATGTTGGTAATGGATTTATTTTATTATTTTGATTTGTTACTGTGTAATTTAGATTTGTGTTTATTAATGGTTTTGGTTTTGTGCTATAAAATGGATCACCTGAATCATAAGTTGCGAAAGAATACATTAATAAAATTTTATTTAATTTTATTTTTAATTTTTAATTATTATATAATTTTTTTATCCAAAAATGATATAAAATAAATTATTAAAAATAAAATAGAAATTTTTTACTACAGAACTATTAATTAAAATCGATTTTATAAAAAAATAAATTACACTTTGAAAAAATATAATATACAAATTTAATAACTTAATAAAAAGAAAATAAAAAATAAATATTATAATATTAATATTTACTCTCAATCCAACTTTCTAACTCTTGAGTAGTATTAATTACAGAAGTAGGAATAATTTTTAAAATGCATCTAGAAACAGAAAGTAAATAAATTAACTTTCTAACAAAGAAGAAACCAATATAACAACAAAGTCCAATAACAATAAAGCAAAAAGTATAAATTAAAAGAAAAACTAAATTCTTTTTAACATTTAAATAATCTTTTAAACTCTCAAGACAAATACCAGCAAAATTATTAGAAACAGGAGCAATATATTTATAAAATACAAGTTCTAAATCTCTAAATGCATCAGTTTCAAATAAATAAATTGTTTTAAATTGTTTTATACTATTATCTTTCATTGTTATATCTGTCCCTAATTTCATTTCATAATCTTTATAAATATTATCAACTGTTTCTGATATTAATTTTAATAAACTTTCTGTATTATTTCCACTTTGAATTAATTCATCTTCTAAACAAATTTTTTCTTCATCTGAATTTAAATAAACTGCAGCACAAGCATTTAATCTAAATTTTTCATTATAATAAGTATTTAAATTTTTAAATAAAGCAAATCCTTGAACAATTTTTTGTATTTCATTTTTAGTAATTAATTCAGTAAAAATTAATTGATTTTTAATATCACATTCAGTCATAAAACATTTTACTTTAACAGATAAAGAACTAGCAACTAATATTTTTCCAAATAAAAATTCTTGAACATTAATAATTTGATTAGTAGAATTAACCATATTATTAGAAAGCATATAAACAGGAATTAAAAAAAGACATAAAACACAGAATAAAATAGCAGTTTGGAAATATGAAACATTTAATATTTTTAAAGGAATAAATTTCTTAGTATCAATATTAAATCCATTTGAATTAATTGCATTTGAAACCTGAGCTCCTTGATTAGGACTTATTGTTGGATTAACTGTTGTTCCTTCTTGATTTTGATCACCTCCTTTTTTTTTATCACCACCCCCACCATTTTTTTGTCCTTCTCTTTCTCTATATTTTTTTAAAAAGACATTAAAACCTTCAATTGTTTTTATTGTATCTTCTATTTTTTCTAATTTTATTTTTGATACTTTTTCTAATCCCTCACCCATATTTTTATTTGTTATATGAAGTAATACTGTATATAAAACACAAAATATTATCATTAATATTGCATATATTAATAAAAATACCATTAAAATTTTATTTGAATTTGAATTATAGTCTTTTAATTTTTCTGGAATTTTTTTTAGTTTGTTAAATTGATTTGGAAGTACATTATCATATGTGTTTTCTATTGCCATAAATGATATATATTTTATATAATTTTTTGAATTTTCTGTTAAAATTTCTGTTGATTTCTTTAAATTAAAATAATCATTTTTTAATACTGAATTTATATTACTTAATGTTTGCGCAATTGATAATGGAAAAGCTTCAAGTGAATTTATTACATCATCTTGATATGTTACATTTTCTATATTCCAAAATATTAATTTTTGATTTTTATCATTTATAAATGAACCAATTTTATCTTCAATATCTCCAAATTTATCAGTAATATTATCATACCAAGTATAACAATAACCTTCAAGAGTAGAAAAATATTCATTTATATCTTCAATAAATGAATTAAAATAAAATTTATCTTCAGACATATTATCATTATATAAAGCTCTTAATGAAATCATTGAACCAATTAAATTAGACATCCAAATTGTAGTTTGGAATAAATTAATATTTAATTCACTTATAACATTTAAATCATCATAAATTCCATTAAATAAAACAATATAAATTATACTATATAATAGAGAAAATAATGCAATTGCAGCAACTACAATTTTAATATATCTCAAAGTAAAAAAATTTGAAATATTATTTAATAAATTTGCTCTTATTTCTTCAATTCTATTTTTTTTAACTAAATCAGCATTAAAACTTGCATGAGAAGTCTGTGATGCATTTTCATCAATTAAATCCTCTTTTTCTTTTTGTCCATGAACCATACTCATTTTAGTAATATCTTCTTTACATAAATTTAATAATTTCTGAAATTCACTATTTTCATTTTGTAAATTTTCAACACGACTTTGTTGTTCAATTATCTTTTCTTTTTCCTGAAATAAAACTTCAAATAAAGGTTTAATTGCATTAGCTTTTTCTTTTTTATATTTAGCAAGTTTATCATTTGCTTCAACAATACTTTCTTCATCACTTCTCGAACCTTCATTTTTAGCATCAATACATCTTACAACATAACTCATATTTCTAGTACCAAATTTATATTTATCAAAAGTAAAATTAAATTTATATTCTTTAGAATTTGAATCTCTATTACAATCATCAATTAATTCATCTAATTCATCAAATTTTGCTTTATGAAAATATTCTTTATATTTCTTAACTTTAGCAATAAATTCTTTTTCTTCATTTGATTTCTTATTAAAATCTAAATTAGCATTATTTTGATTTACTTTAGTATTATCATTTTTTAAATTATTTCCTTTATCATCATCAGGAGTAGGAGTAGGTGTAATACCATTTGGTGTAGGAGTATAACTACTATCATTATTTTTTGATTTATAACCATTAGAATCATCTTTCTTAGTTCCACTTCTTTTTATAAAATCAGATTTATTAGTTTCAATATAACTACTTTTAATATTATCATTAATTCCACTCACACCATTATTAAAGTTACTACCATAATTAGATTCATTATTAACTACTGATTCTTTTCTTAATAAATTTCCCCTTTTAAAATTATTTCTCTTTTCAGTTACACTTTCTTCTATTTTTGATGTTGATGTTTCTTTAACATTAACTCTATCATTATCATCAACTAATAAGTCACTTTCACCAAATTCATCAAGTGAATCATTTTCACTTGCATCTATATTTGCTACTTCTGCAGCAGCTGCTAAAACTTCTGCTGTGACTGATCCTGCTAATTTTGCTTGTTCTGCCATTCTTATTAATCTCTTGTTTGTTGAATCTGAGAAATCTAATAAAAATTGAGGTAGACGAATCTCATATTCTAATTCAATATTTTCATTTATTTCTATATTATCTACATGAAGTGGTGTTTGTTCTTTTGGTTTATTTTTCTTTTCTGTATCTGATAATGATGAATCGTCTAAATTTTCTATTATTGTTATTGGTTTTGTACTTTTTTCTTTTATATTTTGTTTTTTACCTTTTAGGAATATTTTATAAAAATTTACAAATTTTTTGCAAATAACATAAAATGGTATTTCATTATCTTGGAATAAAATTTTATTATCACAATTTAATATTTTTAATAATTTTCCTGACATACCTTGAATATTGAAATGATGATCTAAAAATATTACATCATCTATATTTTCTTTTGTTATCATTCCTACAAAATATACACTATCATTTAACATTGGAAATAATTTAACTGCTAAACGAATTACTACTATTGCATTATCTTTATCTTTTGCAAATGTTTTTATATCTTTTTGATCTATTATTTTTTTCTCACCAAAATTATAATATTTTTCCATGAAACTTTTATGTATTTTTGCAAATATTTTTGGCATTAATGATGTTAAATTCATTCCTTTTAATTCTTCAGGTTTATATTTAAATATATTTTCTATTTCTGAATTTGTTTTTTCTATTGAACCTTCTTTTCCTTTATCTGCATTTGCTATTATTATTCCTGTTTCTCTATTAAATAATAAAGCAAAATAATTTTGATTTAAATGATCTGTTAAATTATCATTTTTTCTTCTTAAACCTTCTAAATCTCTTTTTTTTAATTCATCATCATTTATTTGATCAACGTAATCAAAATATAAATCAAATAATTCATTTACTCCATTATATATACCTATTAATTTTTCCCATAATAATTCAACACGAGATTTTGTTATTCTTATTTTATCTGTTAATTGAAATATTTTATTAAAATTAATTTGTTTAGTTAGATCTAATTGAGAATTACGAAATATTTTCCAAAATTCAAGTGATAAATTAATATCATTATTTATTTCATCAACAAAATTTTGACTTAAATCTTCATATTTAAAATATAAAGTTACATTTAAATCTTCTAAATTTTCACATGGCTCATTTGGTGGTTTTAATTTTTCAACTAATAATTTAGATATTCTTAACTTTAATCTAATAAAAGAAAATTGTTCTTGTAAAGTTAATTTCATTTCTTTTATTTTTTTATAATAAAACATTGCAAGACAATAATTTCCAATAACTTCTAAATAATATAAAGATAAATTTATAATTAAATCAGGAGAAGAAGAATTTTGATTAATAAAATAATCAGAAATACTAACAATAAAATTAATCATAAAAACTCTATCTTCAATAAATAATTTACTTCTATCACTCCATTCATTTGTTATTGGTAAATATAATTTAGTTTTAGTTTTAGTAATACAATTATCAGAAGGACATTCTATAGAATGCATTTGCATTATTCCAGATAATAATGCTTTATCTTCTGGATTTTCTTCTATATGATTCATTTTATCAATCATATTCTTTATATAATAAAGTAAATGAAATTTATTAGTTATTTTGTAAAATGGAGTATCTAAAAATACACTTTCTTCTATTTTATATTTTAAATTAAAATAAAAATATAAAATTATAACACTTGATACTAAATAAATTATTCCTTTTTCTTTAAAATTTATATACGCAAAAATAAAAAAAAAAATTGAAGTCCATAAATATAAAATATGAAATAAACCTGCATATGTATTTGTTGTTTTGTCATAAAAAAGATAATGTTCTAAAAAAAACTTTAATTGAAAAATAGACATAATTATATTATAAAATAAAAAAACTTCTTTTGATAAACTCTTTACTTGATTTAATAAAAAAGAATAAACAATACAATTTAAAGAGGTAATTAATTCATAATTACAAGCAATACGAGAATAGAAACTAGTAGATAAATACATTGAATCACAATAAAAAAATTGTATTAATACAGTAAAAAGTGAAGATAAAACAAATAACAAAATAGATATTACACTAGTAAATAAATTATCTTTAATTGAACATGATACATCTTTAAAATAAGGATTTTTACTTCCTTTTAAACAAAAAGTAGAAAAACTACAATCAAGAACAATATTATAACCAATATAAATCATAAATTTAATATAAAAATTAAGCATAACTTCACTATATGAATAAAAAGATTGTCTTTTCATTTTATAACATGTAACAACAAAATGAGCTGTGAAAAAAAGAGTAATAATAAAGAAAATAACCAGAAATTTTTTAAAAGTAGAATATTTATCAATAAATAATTCTTTCAATCTAACAATTCTTTCAACATAATTTAGTATTTTATCTGAAGTACAACGGTCAGGATTAAATATTCCTAAATATTTAGAATAAAATCCAGATATCATTTGAGTATAAAATATTATCATAAAAAATAATGCTTCTGTTCTTGAAGAATTTTGATTTGTTATTAATAAATCCATTAAATAATAAAATTTGTTTCGAATTGATAATTTATCACGAGAAAAAAGTGTAAATTCCTTTGATGACATTTTAATTTATTTTTTAAGTTAAAAAATTATAATCTTTATAAATTTTATTTAAAAAAATTATATTTTGATTTTTTAACAATAAAAAAAATCATTATTTATTATTTCATATAAATTAATTTAAATAAACCTTAAAAAAAACATTATATAATTTTTAAAAACAATAATTTATGTAAATAAAAAAAATAAATTTTTTTTTAAGGAGCCTGTGCAATTAAACAAAATCTTTTAATAATAACTCCTTCTTCACCAGGAGCTTTCCATAAAAAATCTCTTCCAGGTTTAATTTCAGCATTAACAAAACCACAATCTTGAATTAACTTTTTAAATTTTTCAGGCTCAAATCCATGATGAGGAATATCATTTTTATCTACTTTAACAGGTAACATATCAACAATACATAAATAACCATTTGAATTTAATATTTTTAAAAAAGTCTTTAATGTATTTTCTAAATTATCTATATGATGAAGACACATTGAACATGTTATTATATCAACTTTTTCTTTATTATAATTTTCAATTGAATCACTGAAAAATTCATAATTATTAATATTAAATTTTTCACAATTTTTTTTTACATCTTCAAATATTGATTTATTAATATCTTGAAATATAATTTTTTTAACATCTTTACTAAAATTTATTCCAACTAATCCAGTTCCAGTTCCAAAATCTAATAAAATCATATTATTATTTATTTTAATCCATGATTTAATATCATCTGAAAATTCTTTTGTTGATTTTCTATTTTCATCTGTTTCTAATAAATCTTTATGACATACATGATGATCATTATTATGTGAATTTTGTTCTATATGTTTATTATGTGGATTATGTGAGTCATGAGGGTGATTATGAGATAAATTATTATTATGATTATGGGGATGTTGGTAATGAGGATGATTATGAGTTTCTTTTTTGTCATTTGAATGGGTTTTATCTTCCATTTATAAAAAAATAGCTTTTTTATTGTTTTTATATTAGGTTTTTTTATTGGATCTTTTTAATATTATTTTATTAATGAATATTTTTTTATAATATTAAACTAATTTTAAAAATAATTTTTATTTCCATATTTTTATTTTTTGGTCAAATGATGTTGAAATAAGATTCCCATTTGATAATTGTATAATACCAATTATACAAGATAAATGAGAATATTTCTTTTCACTAATACATTCCCAATTATTTCCATTTGCAGTAACAGACCATTGTTTCATATCACCAAAAAAATATCCTTTATAATTATTTAATTCAGTAGTCATAAAAGTACCATCATTTAAAGGAATAATACTAGTATAAACATTATCATTTGGTTTTATAACTAAAGAAATTTGATGATTTTTAATTTCAATTATATAAATTCCAATATATCCTGTTACTGCTAAAAAATCATTATTAATTATACAAATTGAAGAATTTCCTCCTTTACATTTTATTCTTTTTATTGTGTGTGTAATTTGTTTTGAATTAATATCTATGAAATTTAATTTTTCTTCCCAACCTGATAATGTTACTATTTTTTTATTTGGAATTTCTAAAAAAGAATTTATTTTTGAGATGATTAGTTTATTTATGCTTTGGTATAATTTATCATTGTTTTCGACGTCTTTCTCCCAAAAAATTAATAATTCATCACTTGCACATGATACTAATAATTTATTATTTAATTCATGTATTTGATATATTGAATCATTATGTTCTTTTAGTATATCAATTATTTTATATTTTGAATAAGAATTTTCAAAGCTTAAAATTTTTATTTCATTTTCTGCACAAACTAACATTTTATTATCACTTGTTAGAGAAAGATAATTAATAGAACTTTTAAAAAGATAAAAACTTAAAATTGATTGAAAATCTCCAGGTTGGAAAATTTTAATAAATCCATCTTTATATCCTAAAGCAAAGTAATTATTATTTAAACTTAACATAGATGAAACTAATTCTGTTTCTGTTTTTGTATAAATTGAGTCATAATCACTTATATATTTTATTTGCTTTTTATTGTTATTTATAAGTATTTTTGATTCAAAATAATTTTGGATATATGATATTTTATTTAAGATTGTTTCTGTTTTGTTTATTTCTATTTCATCTATTATATTATTCTTAATTAAAGGCATTTTTATAAATATATTATATTGAAATTGTCCTTTTCTAATACAATTTTTATAATCTTCTAATAGTTCTTTCATTTCTTTAATAAGATTTTCTTTTTCTTCTATAAATTTCTGGTAATATTCATTTAATTTTTCAAAATATTTTTCTATTTCATTCATAATTGAAATAATATCTTTTTTTGTTTTTTCAAAATATCTTTCATATGAGATTATATATTTTCTAATACTTTCAACTTCTTTTGTTGATAATATATATTTCTCAATTTCTATAATTGAATGTTCTTTATATTCTTCTATATGTGATTTATTACATAAAATACATAATCCTATTTGACAATTTTTACAAAAATAATCTATTTTATTATAATGTTCTTCACATCTTTCTTTAGAATTAAATTCAATATTTTCTAATTCATTAAAATTAATAGTGTTATTTCTTCTAGGAAATATATTTATGATATTTACATTCATTGATTGAATAAAATTTTTAAAAATATTTAATTAAAGAATAATACATATTTTTAATTTTTTTATTAATCTTATTAATTAAACTTAAATATCTGTAAATAATAACTTTACTTACTCTTCCTTCTTATTCATTTTCAATAGAACTAAGAATTATTTTTAGCAATTTAATTTATATTTCTTTAACTATTTTTTTTATTTATGTATATGGTTCTATTTCTTTATAATATTCATTTCAAATAAAATATTTTCAAAAAACTATTTTTCCTATTATATTTATTATAATTCATATCATATATATTGGTTACATATTTGATATTTGAAGAAAAATCTTAAATGTAAATGCTTGAACGATTAAATTTTTATTTTAGTATTTTATAAATATTAACATTATTAGGATATAAATTTAATATATTTTTTCAATTCTTTTCAAAATCTCCAAAATTATTTTTTTAAATTTTCTTAATTATATTGTATATAAGCCTTGTAAATATATATCAGAATTATTAATTGTAAAATTAAAATGTTATTTGCTGTGAAATTTGGATATTTTTTTATATAACTCTTTTTCTGATAATATATATAAATATTTTGATTACCAATAATCAATTTATTTTAGATCCCAAAGAGTAATTTGATCTTATATAACTATCCAATTTTATCTTTGATTAAATTAATTTAGGATTTTAAATTTTTGTAAAATCTTAATATGATACTGGATCATCAAAATTAATCATCATTTTTGGATTTTTACTTTTGTTGTATTCAACAAAATTTTATATAAAGAATAATAGTAAATATACATGATAAACTATCCAAAATAATAATTCCTAATTCTATATAATATATTATTCTATCTGACATATAAAAATAATTTTAAATTTTAATTTTACAATTGATTTTACTCTTAAAAAAATTTTTTTATTTATAAATTATTAATTTGTATCTTTAAATAATAATAATTTTTATTTTCAAAAAGATTTAATTATTGAAATTAACTAAATCTTTTCATTTTTAAAATCATTTATACATATTGTTTTAGTTAAAAAAAAATTTCTTTCACTTTGATGTTGTTTATTCTTTAATAATCTTTGATGTGAAGGGCTTATAAAAATTTTTTCTTTATTATTCTTTTTTAATCTTTTAGATAAACATCGTGTTTTTTCATTAACAAAAATTGGTAAAACAAAATCTTCAATTGATTTAATAAATTCAACATTAAATTTAATAAAATTAATTTGATTTTGTGTAAAATTTGACAAAGAAAATTGTTTTGTTGATAAACCTTTTTTCATTCTATTTTTATTCTCTTTTTCTGCTAAAGTTAAATATTGTTTTTCATTATCTGCATAACGAATATTTAATAAATTATCAATTGATTTAACTTTTTTTTTCCATAATCCTTTTCTTTTAAATATTCTTTCATAATACTTTAAATCTTCTTTTTTATTATCTGATTTTTTTCTTAATATCATTGATTTTTCTGTTGTAATTGTAGGAAAATTTGTAACATTATTTGAGAAGAAATTATCTGAATAAATAGTTTCTGTTTGTAAATCTAAATCTCTTTTAAATATTGTTTTCAGTGATTTTTTTTGATTTTCAATATTTATATCATTAAAAAATGAAGGGTCTTTATAATATAATTGTAACTTTTCGAATTTCTTTTTATGATCTAAGTTTTTTTTTAAATTTTGAATTGTTATTTTTTTCATTTGATTTAAATTTGAAAAAGTTCGAATTGTATTTTTCATAATTTATTAATTTAAAAAATTAAATATAAATTAATTATTTCATTTTATTATTTAATTAAATATTATTTTTTTACACTTAAACAATTAATAATTTATTTAAAATTGGTAAAAAATGAATCAAAATGATAACTTTGATTTTTTACATTTTAATAATGAAAAAAGTGTAAAAAAATCATTAAAAGATGAAATAATAAATTATAGTGACAAAATAAAAAAAACAAACGATAAAGGAAAAATTCAAGATAGATATATAGTATTAACTAATAAAGCAATATATAATTTTAAAGGAACACAAATTAGAAGAAGAATTCCATTAAAATCATTATTAGCAATAACAGTATCAAGTGTATGTGATGAATTTATTGTTCATTTTGCAGATGATGAATATGATTATCTTTATTCATCACCAAAGAAAAAAAAAATAATAGAAATAATATCAAATAATTTTTTAAATGAAAGTGAAAAAGAATTTGAATTATATATTTTACCAAATAGATTAAAAGATTATATTACAACTAAAAAAGATAAAAAAAATAATAAAGAATTTTCAAAGAAACCAACAACAGGAAAAGCAGATGTTCATGAATATATATATGGTACAAAAAGAGAAACAATACCATTAGTAAATCGTGAAACAATATTTAATGAAAATAATACTCAATACTTAAATACAAATGTTGATATATCATCATTTGAAATATTAAAAACAATTGGAAGAGGTGCATATGGTAAAATATTACTTGCAGAATATAAAAAATCAAATGATTTATATGCAATTAAAGTTATTAGAAAAGATCAAATAATAAGTGAAGATATAGTAGATAATATTTTATTAGAAAAACAAATTTTATCATGTTCAAAAAATGAATTTATATTAAATTTATCATTTTTCTTTCAAACAAAAGAAAGATTATATTTCGTAACACCATATTTATCAGGAGGTGATTTATATAATTTATTACAGAAAAAAAAATATTTAGATGAAAAAATAGTAAAAATATGTGCAGCACAAATTGCAATTGCTTTAGAATATTTACATTCACAAGGTATAATATATCGTGATTTAAAACCAGAAAATATTTTAATTGGAGAAGATGGTTATATTAAATTATGTGATTTTGGTGGAAGTGTACATACATTTAAAAAAAATAAAGAATATGTCTTTTCAGGAAGTCCTTTATACGTTTCTCCTGAAATTGTTAATTTTCAAGGTCATTCTATTATTAGTGATTGGTGGAGTTTTGGTGTTTTAATTTATGAATTATTATATGGAATTACACCTTTTTATAATCAAAATAAAAATAGAATGTTTGAATTAATTAATTCTGGAGAAATTATTTTTCCTCAAAGTGTAAATATTGAAGGATTTATTCATAATTATCAAGTTAGTAATGAAGCTAAAGATTTAATTTTAAAATTGTTAACTACTGAAGATGTTAGATTGGGAAAAGGAGGCTTGGAAGAAATTATGAAACATAAATTTTTTGATGGAGTGAATTTTGATTATATTAGAAATAAGAAATATACTTCTTCTTTGAAACCTCAATTACAAAATAAAAAAGATTTAAGTAATTTTGATGAGGAATTTAAAGAAATGGATATTCAAGAAAGTCCTGTTGAAGAATGGATTAAAGATTATGATGATTATTTTGAAGAATTTAATATAGTTGAATAAGAATATTTTTTTTATTAATTTTACATTTTTCAAATTAAATATTTAAATTTTAAATAATTATTATAATTAATCTATTAATCAAAAAAAATAAAAATTTATATTTGTTAAATAATAAAAAAATGGGAATATGTATTTTTTAAATAAAAAAATAAAATGAATGAATTAAGCATTAAACTTAAAGAAGCAAATTTTAATGTTATATATTATTTATATAACACATATTCATCAGATTTTAAAATTGAAATAGTTTTTTCTATAATCGAACTACTTCAAAATTTTGGATTAATAATGAATAGTTTAGTATACAAAAATTTTAACTTATATAGACTGCTCCAATTTGGAAAGAATCAAAAGTTTTGCATTATATGTGTGACTTTTTTAAATATTTCAGATTTCTTTATTATTTTTACGATAATCAAAATTTATTTATTATTTATGTTGAATTAATTTGTGGTTTTATTTTAATAAATTTTATTTTATTTCTTTATTTAGTTATTCTTTCAATTAATGGAAAAAAAATTGAAAATAAAACAATTATTAAAGTAATTTTGAGAACTTCAATGGAAATAATGAATAGTGTTTTAATTGTTCCTTTAGAAGGTATATTTTTTAATAATTTAAATTACTTTTTTTAGAAATTCTTTTAACTATAATTGTTTGTGATGATAAACATTTTTTTGATCAAAAATTTAAATGTTGGAAAATGAAGCATAAAATTCTTGTACTTATATGTTCATTTTCTTTTTTTATCATGTTTTTCCTTGCATTTAATTTTATTTCATTATCATTTCAAAAATTAACTAAATTTTCATCATCTGTATCAAAATATTTAATAATAAATGGAAGTAATTATTTTTTATTTTCAAAAACAATAACAGTAATATTTTTAAAAATTGCAAAAGTAAAAGATACATTAGATTTAACTTTTACATGTTTTTTAATAACTTCATTTTTTTGTTTATATAGTTTTTTTGTAGAAAGAAAATATCAAAATAGTAAAAATAATCCATTAATAGTTGCAAAATTTATAATAAATTTAATATATTGTTGGGGATGTTTTATAATGTTTATTGGAAATTTTATAAAAAAAACTACATTTACAGGATTATTACCAATTTTTTTAGTAAGTTCTATACTTTTTATTTTATCAGCTTTTTATTTAAATGATGGAAATAATAATTTATTTTCAATAAATGCATCAAAAGATATTGAAATATATGATAATATAAGATTATTTATTAATTCAATTGAATTAAAAAGTAAGAATAGAGAAGCATTAATGGATTTATTAAGTTATTCATATAGTAAAATTAATTTAAATCAAGTAAAAAAAATTAAGAATATAATAGGATTAGAAAGAGTTCTTGAAAAAACAAATGATTTATTAACAGATAATTCAGATATTGAATTTTTATTATATCAACATGTGGATCTTTTATTTAAAGATTCTTTAAATATATTTAAAAATAGTCCAATATTATTAGTTAATTATGCAGTATTTCAAATAGAAAAATTAAAAAAATATCAAAAAAGTTATAGAACATTAATTCGAGCAACAGAATTAACTGGATTAAGTTTCCCAGAAGAATTTTTTATATATACTTTAAAAAGAAATTTAGAAGAAAAAGGAATTAAAAATGGAATTGAACAAACTCATATTTCTTATGCATTTCAAACAAAACAAATATTATATTTAATTCAAAAAATTTCTCAATATTATTGTCAATTTTGGAATATTTTATTAAATAAAAATGATATTGTTGATATTAATCATTTAAAAGATTTAGGAATTAAAATTGATGAATTAACTCATTTAATAAAAGAAAAATATAAAACTTTAGTTTCAAATGGTTTAAATACAAGAAAAATTTCTTCAATTTATGCAAATTTTTCAAATGATGTTTTAAATGATTCAAAAGATATTGTTGAATTAAATTATAATGATTTTGAAAATGATGAAAAATTATTAAATCTATTTTTTGATATTAATCATCTTCAATCAAAATCAGATTTTCAATTTATTGTTATTTATGGATATGGAGAATTATTTGGAATTATTAAAAAAATATCTTTAGGTATATGTAAAAGATTAGGCTATTCTGATAAAGATTTAATTAATCAAAATATGGATATAATTATTCCTGAATTTATGAGAGAAGTACATGAAAAAATGTTAAAAATGAAAATTAAATATGCAACACCTCAAAATAATTCTTTTAGTAATTTAAATGAATTTTTTGTTTTATTTAGAAATAGTGCAAAATTTTTAATTCCAGTATATGTTCAAAGTGGAATTATTTTTGATGAAAATAATCAACCAATGATATTTTTAAAGTTAAATGATAATCAAGAAAGAAAAAATGATAATAAAAATAAAAAATGTTATATATTATTAAATAATATGTTATTTATTCAAAATTTTACTCCAAATTGTTTAAGTACATTAGGTTTTGAATCTTATTTTTTAAATGGTTCATTTGAAATAACACAATTTATTCCTGATTATTATAATGAAGTTTTAAATAATATAACAAGTGAATCAAGTGATGTAAAACAATTAACTGTAAAATTACAATTATTTAAAGATTTATTAATAAGTAAAAATAATGATAAAATAATTATAAATTGGAAAAATGGAGAAAGATTTATTGGTTTAATTAAAGAATTAAAAATATTAAATGAAACAATTGGTTATTGGATAGAATTAGAAACAACAATAGGAAAATTAGATACAGTTTCAGTTACAAAAAGTTATACTTCTACTTTAAATAAAGTAAAAATTAGAAATACTGAAAAAAGTAGAAAAAGTTTAATTCAAATAATGCAAAAAAAAGAAAGTGAAAAGGATTTAATATTTCAAAATTATATTCCAAATAATGAAAAAGAAGTTTTGTTTAATATTGATGCAAAAGCTTTTTATTTAAAAGAAAAAAATCAATATGATGAAAATGTAAAATCAATTAGAGAATTATTTGAAAAAAAATATAATCAAATTAAAATAGTTGAAAATACAATTAAAAATGAGCAAATTGAATCTTTTCTTTCATCATCTAACATATCTTCTTCATCTTCTTCTTATTCATTTGAAGAAGAAGAAGAAGAAAAAATTTCAAATAATAAAATTGTAAATAATCAAGAAAATAATTTAGATATTGATGAATCGAATTACCAGAATTATTATAAAGTTAAAACCAATCATATAATTTATTCTATTTATGATTTTAATATTAATTCTTTTGTTGAAATAAAAAAATATAATTTAGAAAGTAAAGTTGATGAAATTATAAAAGGGGAAAAAAATGCAACTAAAAAAGTAAATTTTGAAGTAGAAAATAAAAATAAAAAAGAAGTTGAATTTAGATATAGTTTAATAAAAAATATTAATCAAACATTTAAAATAATTGAGAAACAAACAATTAGTCAAAATACTATTATTCAAACATTAATTTCTCCTCATTGGATTAATAAAAGTATTATATCATTAATTATTTGTTATTTTTTATCTCTTGCATTAATAATTTTTGTTCCTTATATTACATTTCAAAATATTTTCAATTCAAATAAAAAAATTTATATCCTTACTTCATTTGTTCATACTCAATGTTCTTTAAGTGAACAAATAATATTAGCATATTATTATTTATCAGAATTTATTTTTTTAAAAAATCCAAAATATAAATGTAGTTATATTAATGACAGAGAACTATATAAAGATATTATTAAAGAAAAAATAATTTCTATTTATGGAGATACTGAAAAACTTCTCGATACTTTTATTCTTCATAAAGCAGCAATATCTAAAAAGAGTCAAAAAATAATTGATACTTATATTTATAATATATCAGTATATAGATATGAAGGTGAATATGCTTTTTATTCAGATGAATTTGAATATTTTATTACTCCTTCAATACAAACTTATGTTTTTAATTATATTAGTTTTATTTATATGAATCCATCAAAACAAAATTTTTTACATCATACTATTCAATATAATATGCATAATTATCAAAAAATTGCAGATGGAATAAGAGTATTAAATAAATATTATTTAGACGAAATGATTGAAATTTCAAAATCAAATAAAATATTATTATGGCTCATATTTTTATTGTATTTTTCTTTTGAAGTTATTATAACATTTCTTTGTATTATAGGTAAAATTAAATCAATTAGAGAAAAAGAAAAATTTTTGAATATATTTTATAAAATTGATATTGAAATAGTTAGAATAATGGGATTAAAATGTCAAAAATATTCAAATATTCAAATTGATAAAAATTCACTTTCTCAAAATCAGGAATTCATTAATTCAGATAGTGAAGATAATGATATTGAATCTTTACTCTCTAAAAAAGAAATAGATGCGAATCATAATATTTTAATAAATAAAACTGGAAAAAATTCAAATATAAAAAATGAAAAAATATTTAAAAATCAAGAATTTAAAAATTTATTATATTTTACTTTAGTAGTCCATTTCACATTAATATTAATAGTAATATTATCAATATTAAAAACATTATCAAGTTTTAGTAAATTTTATAATAGTGCATTAATAAATGTATTATATATGGAACAAGAACAATATTTTTTTAAAAACATAAACTCACTTCGTTTAAATCTTAGAAATTCAGGTTTAATTTTATATAAAGGATTGCATGTTTTTAATTTTGAAGAAACCAAAAATAATTATAAACAAATATTTTTAAGAATAGAACAATTAGAAAATGATATATATGGAAATATAACAGAAAGAGGACTTCCTGGAAATGCTTCATTAATAATAATAAATAATTTAACTTCTGGATTATGTGACTATTTTGATGGATTATTTAATTTATCAAATTTAACTTGTTTTGATTTAGGAGAGAATATAATTGATTATGGTATAATACCAATATATACTTATTATATTAAAGTTATATTTCAACTTCTTTATGATTATAATGATATTTTTAATTATATACTTCAAAAAGGTTATATTTATATGGACTTTGCTTATGGTACTGATTTATATAATGAATCAATTCCTAAAGATCTTGAAGATGAGGAAGATTATTTAAATTCAAATCCATTTTTAATTGTTAATACTAAAGGTTTTAGAGATATTACTTTGATTATTGTAAATGTTTTAGTTCCTATGTATCAAAGTATTATTAATATTCTATTTCAATCTTTTGAAAATTTTTATAAAAACAATCATGATTTTATTTTTATAATGATGGTCATTTTTTATGCTATTATTATATTAGTTTATTTTTTTCATACTTTTCCTATGATTTATAATGAAAATAAAGATATAAATAAAACTAGAGCTATATTGGGAGTTATTCCTAAAAATGTTTTATATGAAATTATTAAAAGTGAAGATGAATTAAAAGATAAAGGTGAATAAAATATTTTATCTTTTTTTTTTAGTTTTATAAATAATTTATATAATTAAAATAAATAATAAAATATTAAAAAATATTAATTAAAGATTTATTAATTCAAATAGAATTCAATAAATAAAAGAATAGAACAAATAACATTAATTCTAAAATTTTTTCTCAAGAAATATCAAATTGAATGGTTGATGAATAATC
>JAEEGK010001906.1_pt1 | contig 52344 bp, 45 predicted proteins | sample 8958771 | NCBI WGS metagenome assembly JAEEGK01 (sample SAMN16246547, study PRJNA631951) | gut metagenome | biome: gut microbiome; feature: rumen; material: SC-attached | host: Bos | place: Iran: Karaj | collected 2018-10 | reverse complement strand
CAGCGATCAGAGCTGGCTGCCGCAATTATTTCGGTTACCCGATCACACCTCAGACTGAAGTCATGCACTACATGGCAAAGAAGATGGTTCAGGTCGGCGGTAACTTCGTACAGGCTGAGTCTGAGCTGGCAGCCATTAACATGGTATATGGTGCAGCTGCAGCAGGCTTCAGAGTTATGACATCATCTTCCTCTCCGGGAATCTCCCTTAAGCAGGAAGGTATCTCCTACATCGCAGGCGCTGAGCTTCCTGCAGTTGTAGTTAATATCGTAAGAGCAGGCCCGGGTCTGGGCGGCATTCAGCCTGCACAGGGTGACTATTTCCAGGCTACAAAGGGCGGCGGACACGGTGACTACAGAAACATCGTTATCGCACCTGCTTCCGTTCAGGAGCTTTATGAGCTCGTAGTTGAAGCATTCAACCTCGCTGACAAGTACAGAATGACCTGCATGATCGTAGGCGACGGTACTTTGGGCCAGATGATGGAGCCTGTTGCTTTCCGTGACGAAGAGCCCATCGAGACAATCGCTAAGCCCTGGGCTGCCAACGGCAGAAAGGGTGAGGGCTTCCACCACACAGTAACTTCCATCTACATCGATCCCGATGTCCTCGAGAAGAAGAATCTTGAGCTCCAGGACAAGTACAAGATCGTTGAAGCTAACGAAGTACGTTATGAATCTATCTGCATGGACGATGATCCGGAGATCGTTATCACAGCATTCTCAACATGCTCCAGAATCTCCAGAAACGTTATCCGTCAGGCTCGTGAGATGGGTATCAAGGTCGGCATGATCAGACCTATCACACTCTGGCCTTTCCCTTACAAGGCAATCGCTGAAGCAGCTGATATGCCCAGCGTAAAGGCATTCCTCGACGTTGAGCTCAATGCAGGTCAGATGATCGAAGATGTAAGACTTGGCGCTAACGGCAAGAAGCCCGTATATTTCCACGGCAGACTCGGAGGAAATCTCCCGATGCAGAAGGAAATCCTCGACAAGATCGTTGCGATCCACGAGGGAAAGATCACAGAAGGAGGTAATTTCTGATGGCTGTAGTTTTCGAACCCACAAAAGGCCTTACAGATAAGCCTTTCCACTATTGCCCCGGCTGCTGCCACGGCATCATCCACAGACTCGTAGCTGAGACTCTTGTCGCAAATGATGCTCTTGAGACAGCTGTAGGCGTTGCATCCGTTGGATGTACATACAACTCTTATGAATATATCGCATGCGACATGGTCCAGGCAGCTCACGGAAGAGCACCTGCTGTTGCTACAGGCATCAAGAGAAACTTGAAGGACAGCTTCGTATTCACATATCAGGGTGACGGCGACCTCGCTTCCATCGGTACAGCTGAGATCGTTCACGCTGCTGCAAGAAGCGAGAACATCACGGTAATCTTCGTAAACAACGCAGTTTACGGCATGACATCAGGTCAGATGGCTCCTACAACACTCGTAGGCCAGGTTACAACAACATCACCTTGGGGCCGTGATCCTTCTTATCAGGGATATCCTATCAACGTTTCCGAGTTCTTGTCCAACCTCGCAGGCGCAGCTTACATCGAGCGTGTTTGCGTAACAGACTTCAAGAATATCCAGAACGCTAAGAGAGCTATCCAGAAGGCATTCAACGTTCAGAAGAACAAGCTTGGCTTCTCTTTGGTAGAAGTTCTCTCCACATGCCCTACAAACTGGGGTAAGGAGCCTCTCGCTGCTATGGAATGGCTCAAGGAGAACATGGAAAAGCAGTATCCTCTCGGATGCTACAAGGGCGCTGACATCACATTCGATGCTGACGGCAAGTATGTATCAGGCGCTATCCCTGCAACTTCAAACAACTGTGTTAACGTTGGGGAGGTGAAGAAATGATTGATTTCTCTGTAATTTTTGCCGGCTTCGGCGGTCAGGGAATCCTCTCCGCAGGCAAGATGGCAGCAGAAGCTGCTCTTTATGAAGGTAAGGAAGTATCCTGGTTCCCGTCATACGGACCTGAGATGCGTGGCGGTACAGCTAACTGCTCCGTAGTATTCTCAGATGAGCCTATCGGATCTCCCGTTGTTAACGATGCAGACGTTGTAATCTGCTTGAACCAGCCTTCAATGGAGAAGTTCGAGAAGCAGTTAAAGCCCGGTGCTTTGATGATCCTCGATTCTTCCCTCATCAAGACAAGACCTGTAAGAACAGACATCAAGGTCATCGCTATGGAAGCTTCCGATATCGCTTCTGAGCTCGGAAAGATGATGTTCGCTCCTATCACAATGCTCGGCTGCATGGCTACGGCAACAGGCTGCTTTACAAGAGATTCCTTCGAGAAGTCCCTTTATGAGATCCTTCCCGAGAGAAAGCACAACCTGATCCCGATCAACATGGAAGCATTTGACAGGGGAGCAGCGTTCGCAAAGTAAACCGTAACAAACAACTGAGATGAAATTATAGCCGGCAGACTCTGCCGGCTTTTTTTGCCTGTTTGTAAATAAGTCAATTATTTGTTATCCAATCAAGCAAAGAGCAGCGTTTTATCTAATCAAATATATTTTATTGATTTTTAATCGAAATCGTTGATTTTTGTTGTTTTTATGTTAGTATTCATAAAAGATATTAAAATTTATAAAATATGTAATATGGGGGAGAATCATGAAAATACGTGTAGCAGTATTGGATAACGATAGTGTCTATTTAGACCGTTTTGTTTCAGCTTTCAGTGCAAGATATGCAGATAAAGTTGAGCTTTATTCTTTTACTGATCCCGAGATTGCATTAAACACCCTGGCTTCAAACAGGATAGATGTCTTTGTCGCAAGTGAGAACTTTACGATTGATCAGAACGCAATCCCTTCCAAGTGCGTATTTGCTTATTTTGTCGATAGTACCGGAATAGATTCGTTTAATAACTGCAGTGCTATCTGCAAGTTCCAGAAGGCAGATCTGATATATAAGCAGTTCCTGAGTCTTTATTCTGAGAAGGCTGGCGGCATCTCGAGCCTGAAACTCGATGATGACAGTACCAAGGTTATTGTTTTTTCTTCACCTTGCGGCGGAGTCGGAACTTCTACGGTTGCAGCTGCCTGCGCCAAGCATTTCAGCGATAACGGAAATAACGTTTTGTATCTTAATCTCGAGACGTATGGCTCTTCTGAGATCTTCTTTGAAGGTGACGGTCAATATGATATGGGTGAAGTTATCTATGCTCTTAAGAGTAAGAAGACTAACCTTAGCATGAAGCTTGAGAGCTGTGTCAGACGAGATGCATCGGGAGTTATGTTCTATTCTCCCTCGGCTATTCCGCTCAATATGCTCGAATTGACGAACGATGACATTATCAGGCTTGTTGAGGAGTTGAAACTTACAGGTTCATATAACTATATCATCGTTGATTGCGGTTTCGGTCTTGATTCTAATCACCAGAAGATATTTAAGCTTGCTCATGCGGTTGTCTGGGTCACTAATGGTGAGGATATTGCGAACAATAAGATCATCCGTGCATATAAAGCTGCAGACTTGCTTGATCAGACAAAGAACACTGACATCACCGACAGTCTGAGACTTATTTATAACAATTTTTCGAGTAAGACCGGTAAATATGTTGAGGGCGTTGAGATTAAAGTCATCGGCGGAACACAGGTATTTGTACATACAAGTGCCAGACAGGTAGTGGATCAGATTTCCAGATTGGGAATGTTCGACAATATAATCTGAGGAGTATAAGACGTGGATCTTGATATCGAACAGCAGATGGTTGCAGATCTTAAGAGAATGGTAACCGAAAGGATTTCTCTTAAAGATATAACTGATGACGACCTACAAGATAAGATCGAAGATTTGGTTTCCCAGCAATTGGGAGATCAGTATTGTTCGATTGAACAAAGAGTTTCAATTGTTGAACAGGTTTTTTCTTCGATTCGTGGTTTTGGTCTTCTTGATTCGATAATCAAAGATGACACTATTACCGAGGTCATGATCAACGGCCCTGAAAACATCTTTATTGAGCAGAAGGGTCGTCTGTTTAAACTTGACAAGCAATTTGAGAGTCAGAGAAAGCTAGAGGATGTTATTCAGAGAATCGTTGGATTGGCCGGGCGAGAAGTCAATCAGGCTAATCCGATATGCGACACCAGACTTCCGGATGGTTCGCGTGTAAACGTGGTTTTGCCTCCGGTAGCTCTTTGCGGGCCTACTGTTACTATCCGTAAATTCTCTAAAGATCCTATGACTGTTGAGAAGTTAATAGAATATGGTTCTATTACTCGCGAAATAGCTGATAAACTGGAGATCCTTGTCAGGGCTAAGTACAACATTTTTATTTCAGGCGGTACAGGTTCAGGCAAAACTACTTTTTTAAACGCATTATCTAATTATATTCCTAAGGACGAACGTGTTATTACGATTGAGGACTCTGCCGAGCTTCAGATCAAGGGCGTTGAAAACCTTGTAAGTCTTGAGACCCGTAATGCGAATACGGCAGGCGCCGGTGAGATTACTATCAGAGATCTTATTAAATCTTCTCTCCGAATGAGACCGGAGCGAATCGTTGTAGGTGAGGTCCGTGGAGGCGAGGCTCTCGACATGCTTCAGGCCATGAATACCGGTCACGACGGCTCTCTTTCTACAGGTCACGCGAACTCGGTACATGATATGCTCAGCCGTCTTGAGACAATGGTACTTCAAGGCTCTGCCGGTCTTCCTTTGGAAGCAATCAGACAGCAGATTGCTTCAGCTGTAGATATAATTATCCACTTATCAAGACTTAGAGATAAATCCCGTAAGACTATGGAAATCTGCGAGGTTGTAGGATATGAGAACGGACAGATCGTTCTCAATCCTCTCTATGTTTTTGAAGAAGATGAGAATTCTACGCTGGATAAGGTTTCAGGAAGCCTTAACAGAACCAAGAACAAGATGAAAAATCCTTATAAGCTAATTCTTTCCGGATATAAGGGGGAGATCTGACATGGCTAAGAAAGAAAGAGGTCCTCAGTATATAATGTCTGCTCTTAATACTCCGATGATTAATTACAACGAGTATTACATGAATGGACAGGAGAAGTTTATTACATTCCTCATTAGCTTTGTCGGTGGCGGATTAGTAGGTCTTGTCTTCTATGGCAATCAGTTTTTGGATGAAGAAGGAAATACTACCCCTGCTACTATGATCTGTAATTTTATCTTGTTCGTAGTAATTGGTTTGATCGCATTTAAATTTTTCAAAACAATGAGAACGGAGCAGTTACTTACCAAGAGGAAGAAAGAACTCAGAAAACAGTTTAGGAGCTTTTTGGAAACTCTTGCCGTTTCTTTATCAAGCGGTATGAATATTCTTGACTCACTCTTATCTTCTTATAACGATCTGAAGGTTGAGTATTCAGAAGATGCTTATATTGTTGCAGAAGTCAAAGAGATGATTGACGGTATGCAGAACAATGTCCCCATAGAGGATATGATGGCTTCACTTGGTGAAAGAAGCAGCATTGAGGATGTTAAGAACTTCGGCATAGTTTTTGAATTGTGCTATCGCGCCGGCGGAAACATGAAAGAAGTTGTAAGAAGAACAAGTGACATTATCAGTGAGAAGATCCAGATTGAGGCTGAAATAGAGACGGCGCTTACATCAAATAAGTCCCAGTTCTCCGTTATGATGGTTATTCCGGTAGTTATGGTTTTAATGATCAGAACGATGATGACGGCATTTGCAAAGAGTTTTTCCACTGTTCCCGGTGTTATAGCTGTTTCAGTTGCAGTAGCAATCTTTATTGGTGCCTACAAGTTAGGAACCAAATTAACGGACATAAAGGGGTGACGGGATGAGACTTATTATGCTGTTTATAGGTACGGTTCTCGCAGTATTGTTCGTTATACAGGAAATACGCGGTGCTGAGGCCGGTTATCTTTTTGAGAATCTTGATGTTGGAAGATTTCCTTTGTCCGGCATTTATTCTGTCGGTTATGCATGGAGTAATAAGGGTCCGATAAAACTCAAGGGTAAGATGTTGGCTGATTTGAAAAGTCAGGCGGCAGTTCTTTATCCGTCACAATATGCAGAGTATTACGCAAATGTTGTGTGGGCACAGATAATTTCAATGTCACATCTGTTCCTTGCATTTACTTTTTTGCTTGCCGGATTATTGGATTCCATAAGAGGTTTAGTTGTTTTTGCAGGTGTCCTATTAACAGTTGTTGCTATAGGTTTCTTCCTTACACAGTTTAAACAGATTATCAGTGAAAGAACGGCAAAATGCGAAGCAGTGCTTCCTGAAGTTGTATCCACTATGGCAATTCTTGTAAATTCCGGAATGGTTTTGAAGGATGCCTGGCAATTAGTTGCTGATAATGGTCAAGGCGAGTTTTATGAATTGATGAAGAGAGCCAGTGAAGATATGAAAAACGGCTTTTCTGATTCGGATGCTATCTACCGCTTTGGTAAAGCATCGAATTCAGGCGAAATTAAGAAATTTGTAAGTGCTTTGCTTCAGAGTATGGAGAAGGGTGGCGCGGAATTGACGTCTTTCTTAGCCAATCAATCTTCTGAACTGTGGAAATTGAAGAGGCAGCATATGCTCCAGGAGGGCGAGAAAGCTGCAACTAAACTGTTGGCGCCAATTGTGCTGATTTTCATTGGCGTAATGATCATTGTTATTACGGCGGCCTTTGCAGGCGGTCTGTTTTAAATAAAAAGAAAGGAGGAATTTGCATGAAGAGTTTGGTCTACAAGCTGAACAGAGCTCAGATGAGAGTTTTATCCGGAATTTGTGAGTTTAAGAATTCCGAAAGAGGTGATACTAATTTCATTTCTATCATTCTCATTGTAGCTATTGTTGTGGTTCTTGCAGCTGCTTTTATGGCTCTTGCTAATGGCGGCATGGAAAAGATCACACAGATGTTCAACGACTTTCTTGATAGTTTGTAATTGTGTAGGTTTAGTTGGAGGCTTAGTGATGTCTTTTGTGAGCGGAATAATCTGGTGCATTATAGCATTGTCAGCTTGTTATCTGACAATGAAATATTTCGTGCCAAAATATTGCAAATCAGAAAAGACTCCTAAAGCCTCCGACAATTTAAAAGAATCTTGTGAAACAATTGTTAAAAGCAAGATATTAGACAGTAAAAGTGCAAAAATTATATTTTTTGTATTGATCGGTTTGTATTCAGCTGTTGTCGGCTGGTTTGCATATAATAACGCTTCCAGTGTTATAAATTATGCAAAAATCTCGTTGTGCATGCTGATTGTGTTTATGGTGGTTACGACGGACTTAGAATTATCTGTAATACCAAATGTGTTTGTGTTGGTATTATTGCTTGGCAGATTGATCTTTTTTGCTGTGGAATTCTTTGTCCCGGAAATCGATGCGGTTAGAGTTATCATCAACAATTTTTTGGTTGCATTAATAGTCGGTCTATTTCTTTTCATCATGTCGAGATTAACTAGAGGCGGTCTTGGAGCAGGCGATATAAAGTTGTTTAGCTCAATAGCTTTTTTATGTGGCCTTAATGCTGTCGTATTCGCCTTGATTTTTGCGCTTCTTGCAACAGCACTGTTCTCTATTATCTTGCTGATTTTGAAAAAGAAACAAATGCGTGACAGTTTTCCTATGGGTCCATTCATTGGCTTGGGTTGTGGACTAACGATTATTTTAGCTTTAGCGTAAAGAGGTATTTGCTGTGAAACTTTCCAGAGTAATGAGCGTAATATTGATTGTTTTAGCTGTTTTAGCTTGGACAGCTTTTATTCTTGCGCCTAAAGACAAAACGAAGAAAGAGTTGAAACAGCACCTTGATTCTGCTGAAGATTATCTTGGCAGAGGCTTATATCAGAAGGCTATAGAGGAATATGATGAGGCTCTGAAGATTGAACCGGAAAATGAACACATATGGACTGATAAGCTTTCGGCATATGATCTTTTATATGCGGAAGACGATAGCAGTAACATTTATTCTAAGTATGTAAATGAGTCCAAAAAAAGCATAATGGCGTTTCCGAAGAGTAAAGAGTTTCATTTAGTTGCGGCAAATCTATATTTGTCCCACGACGACTATAAATCTGCCTATAGGATTCTTTCTAAGGCTGTTGATTCAGGCGTGGTAAATGATGAGATATTAGCTCTTCATTTAAAGTCTAAGTATGCATTTGAGCTTAAGTGGAATAAATATTCAGAGGTAAAGGATTGTATTAATGGCGTATACGAAGTACTGGATTACGGTAAATGGGTATATGTTGATGAGAAGGGAAACAAGATAAAATATCCTGCTTTTTCTTTTGCCGGTCCCGTTGGGGAAGATAATATCAGGTTTGTTTCTGAATTGGATAATGGTCGCAACTATCTTATTGACAATGATAAAGTCATACAAGGATTCTTTGATAATAAACCGGAAGAAGCAGGTGTTTATTCAGAAAATATAATTGCTGTCAAGTGTTCTGACAAATACAGTTACTATGATATGTTGGGCGATATTCTCTTTGACGCTGCTGAATATGATTTTGCAGGAACATTTTATAAGGGAACCGCTGCAGTTAAACAGAATGGTAAATGGTACATAATCAATAAAGAAGGTAAAAAGGTTAGTGATGAAGTCTATGACGACATTATCTTGAATGCGGATTATACATACCTGAAAAAAGGTGTTAAATCACTAAAACCTGAAGGTGACAGCAAGTATTCCGTTTATGTAAACGATAAGCTTATCGGAAGCTTTGATAATGTCGGTTCAGTTTCAAACGATGGATTGATAGCTGTCCGTGATGGCGGAAAATGGGGATTTATTGATCTTAAGGGTGAATATGTTATAGCTCCTCAGTATGCTAATGCAAGAAGTTTTTCAAACGGTTTAGCTGCTGTGTCTGACGGAGATAAATGGGGATTTGTTGATAAGAAAGGTGAGTTGGCCATACCTTATCAATTCTATGACGTAGGTTACTTTAATAAATCAGGATGTTGCATGGTTTTGACCGAACAGAAATCGGACGAAGAAACCAAGGAAATAAAGAATACATGGAGAGTAATTTCTTTATATAACAAAATTTAAGAATTTTTATTTAGGAGGAATAATAGAATGAAAAAGAAGTTATTATCAATAGTCCTTGCTGCAGCAATGGTTTTGTCCTTTGCAGCATGTTCTAAAGATGGTGGTAATTCCGGTGGAGGAGATCCTGCCGGCGGAGCAGCAAATGCTAATAGTGGTGCCAATAACGAATACTTCAATTTACAGAAGGCAGGCCCCTATTATGAGCTCAGTGGATTATCTGATAAAGGCAAGAAGCAGGAATCTTTGGTAATTCCCGCAGGTGTAATCATTACGGGAACAATCAAAGACGGTGTTGCTAAAAGCGTTACATTTGAAAGTGATGATGATGTTGAAATCTCATATTTTTTCACTTCGTGTTCTACTTTGGAAACAGTAGTTCTGCCTGCAAATTTGACTAAGCTCTGTCCTTTGTCTAATTGCACTGCGCTTAAAGAAATATCTATTCCTAAAGCTGTAAAGACAATTCCGGTAACCTGTTTTTCCGGTGACACAGCCCTTGAGAAGGTTGTAATTAATGGCGATTTAACAGAAATCGGAAATCAGGCATTTTTGGATTGCAAGTCTCTTAAGAGCATTAATTTCCCGGATTCCTTAACAACCATTGGAAACTGGGCGTTCCATGGCTGTGAATCCTTGACAGAGATTACTTTGCCCAAGGGATTAAAGACTATTGGCGAACTTGCTTTTTCTGATATTGGACTTCAGACTGTAACAGTTCCTGCAGAACTTGAATTGGAAAAATGGGATGGAGCAGCATTCATTCAATTAAATAATACATATACAGTTAAAGTTAAAGAGGGTTCTTGGGCAGATCAGAATTTTGATTCTGTATTCCAGGGACAGGTTACTAAGGAATATTATTAATTAAAGGGTTACTATGAAAATCACTCGCAACGAGAGCGGCGCAATAATGTTAGAGGCAACGTTTTGCCTTATTGCATGTATTGTAGTCATTTTAATGGTAATGAGTTTTGGCTTTATTGTCTATCAGCGAGCCATGATGGGTATTGTAGCTAATCAGGTAGCTGAAGAAGTAGCTGTTACTTATAAATTGCGTACTGTAACAGACAGTTCAGATGTATCTGAATCTGACGTAGTTGGAGTAGGTAAGTACAGGTATTTTTTGTATTCACAGGATTTTGTTGATGCTAATTACACCAAATTATCTATTCTTGCACAGACAAGATTGACGAAAACTTCTTTAGCCAACGATGAGGGTGGTTTTGATGTATCCATAGAAAGACGTGCGGATGATGTAGGCCGGGCACATTACACTATTGTTGTTACAAATAAATATTCGTATTTATTTGAAGGTATTTTTTCAACCTTGAATATTGATGCTGCGAATACATTAAACGCTACCTCATATGTTGCTGATACGGATATTCTGTCATATGTAAATACTAAGAATACCACTGATTACATTATCTCTAAGAATCCGGTATCAGATCTGCTAGATAGTGTTATTGGATTGGTTAATACGGTTATTAATATTTTTTCTTAATGAGGTGAGTTATGAGAAGATGGCGGAAGTTTAAAATCTCGTTCAGATCAATAATGCAAAAGTCACGGAAGCCCGCATTAGGAACGGTTTCTCTCTTTCTGTCTCTGATAGTAACTCCTATTTTAGGATTAACTTGCTTAATGGTTGAGACTATACGATATCAGGATGTAATCGAGGAATTAACTGAGATTTCTGATATTTCTGCGCTCTCTACGCTGGCTCATTATGACGAATTCCTGAAAGCCCGTTTCGGTTTGCTCGCGACATCGCAAGAGGAAGATATTTCATCTTTATATACCGATTACTTTAATAAAAATTCTAAAATGATCGGCAAAGATTTCAAATTGGTCTCATCTGATGTCGAAGGCGCCTATACACTTAGAGATATTCAAGTAATGAGACAGCAGATATTGGAGTATTGTGAAATCAGTTCTGCAGTTGAGATCGCACTTAATGGTTTAGGCGTTTCAGATTTGTTCGATCAATTGAAGGAAGCATTGAAGCTTGATGATATAGAGAAGTATTCTAAAGGGTTATCTTCATCTGCTGAGCTTGCTAAAAACCTTGCCGATCTTATAAAGGATATCAAGACAGTTGTTACTATGACCGGAGACAATGGTTCTTATACCAAAGCAAAGAAAGAATATGAGGCTGCATATACTTCATTTGAATCAAGCCTGCAAAGCTATATTTCTGCATTGAATAATTCTACAGCTGAAGGTGATGCGATTTATCAGGATGTTAATGTTGTAAATGCTTGGAACAGTTTTGCTGTCGATGATATTGCTTACACTTCACCTCGGACAAATTACGCGAATAAAATCAATAATCTAGCATCACAAGTTGTCGAATTAAAGAAAAATGTTATTGATATTTCTGATAGAGCAAAGAAAATTCTTGGAAACGTAGAGGACCTAAGAGAAGCTGTTACGGATAAAGATGAGGCTCCTACGAATTTTGATTATGTATTAGCTGTCGCTGATACTCTTCAACCGCTTGTAACTCATATTACTGATGCTAAATTCGATCAAGTATCTCAGGATGCATATTCCGGTTTAATGGGCATTAAGGGCAGCGTAAACGGTATTTCGATGAAGAGTTATAATCATGGTTCGTCATCTACAAATGCAGGAGCTGGTTACTACTATTTTGTTCCTTCTGCTATTTCTAATATGGGGGTTGCTTTTGCCGAAACGCTTGTAGAGTTAGAGAAAAAAGCTGGTGGCGAGCAGAATGAAATGTCCTCTGGTTTGATGGAACTGGTTTCTTCTTTGTGCAATATCCAGGGAGCTTGTGATCCCCATTTGAATGCAATCGTTGGAAATCCGATGAATCCAAGCGGTTTTGATCCCAATGATTTTTCTAATGCAGTCGGAACTGTAGCAATTGTCGGGCTTGTTGATGCTGTCCGCCGATTCACAATGCCGGAAAATATCGTTGATTTGCTAATAGGACTCGTTGAATTAATCGGTTCAATAGCGGCTCTAATTGTAGCCATTACTTCTTGGGCCTCATCTTTCCTGGTAAATATTGGAAGAATTGTAGCTACTGGTATGGATGGCGAGCTGGGAAACGCTTTCCTGTTATGTGGTTATGCCGCTTATAACTTCCCTAACAGAACAAATTATAAAGAAGATATCACATTCACAGGATATGAGTTCAAACAAGAGATTTTTGAAAATGTGTTAGGAGGTAATCCTACCAATGCCACTATTTCAGATAATCTCGCTGCTATGAAGGATTTATTAGCGGTTAAGACCGAGTCTCCGACTAAGCCTTCATTCATGGGAGCTGAGGGCGAATACCTGTTGTGTGGTTATCAAAATGAATTGCAGAACCAGTGCGGAGCGTTTTATAACGTAATGATGCTCCGTATGTTGCTCGATTTTATTCCGATTCTTCTAAATAATGAAGTAAGGACAGAAGCTCAATCTGCCGGTCCTTATGCTTGGATTATTTACATTCTTATTATAGTTGCGGAACCTATTTTCGATGCATTTATTTTAGTTAATGGCGGTAAACAGTATCTTGTTAAGAAGGTTGTATATTTGACGCCTTCCGGTGCTCCTAAGTTGGCAGAAGACATTTTTGATTTTTGTAGTCAGGCTGAGAGTTTGAAAAAACTCTCTGAAACGTCCGAAAACCTAACCAGTAAAACACCAAAATCGAGTGGAGGCGATGATTATGAATTTAACGGGTTGTTCAAGTGTTCATATACTGAGCATCTATGGCTTCTGTTCTTCCTGTCAACGGATACTAATGTACTAATGAATAGAATTCAGAACGTTGTTAATTATGAAGCTAATGCATATTACGCGCATCATGAAAAGCCATTCGAACTAGGCAATGCCAATACCTATATTCATTCGAATATTAAATATACTATCAACCCGATGTTTGATTTCAGTTCTATGACTGATAGCACAATTATTGACAAAACCATATCTTCAGATAGGTATATTGGTTATTAAACAGGTGAAATATCATGAAACGCTATTTTAGTGAAAAAGGATCAATGACGCTTGAAACGGCTTTGCTCTTGCCGATATTTTTCTTCATGTTCTTATTTGTTTTTGGTTTCTTTGGATTTATTTCTGCGAGAAATCAGATTCACCACGCATTGATACAATCTGCCAAGAGTTTATCGATGGATTCATATTTTACAGAGAATGTAGCATCTGCGGCAGAGAGCGGCACTAAGTTCTGGGAAGGTTTTGGAGATATGATCTACGATCTGGTCAGGCTGGATAATGATCCATATTATGCTTCGAGTTCTGACTGGTATAAGAGAACAACTAGCACAAGTGTGGTAGAAATGAGATTTGTCGGATTTATTGCAGGTTCTGAAGGCGAGGAGGCGGCTCAAAAACGTTTAAAATCAATCGGAGTAGAAGATGGTTTGGACGGCATCGACTTTGAATACTCTGTTTCTGACGGCGATCTGGAAATAACAGCAAAATACAATCTTCAAGTATGGTTCAATTTCTTTGGAGTTGGCAGTTTCCCTATGGAAGATACGGTAACCGTTAAGATGTGGGGATTTGATGATAGTTCATCTTCTGCTGCTTAAATACGGCGAGACAAACAAAAAAGAAGAAAGGTAACATCATGGACAAGTTTACTTACGAAAACAATGGAATAAACACTTATCTTGTTTATGAGATCGGAATCGGTGATATCGTAGACAGTATGGGTCTTGGTATGATCACGAATAATAAGATACCGGGATTGGCACAGACTTTTTTTACTCAAAAAGATAATGGAAAGTATATAAAGTATAATGTATCTTCCCGTATAACTCTTCAGTCTTTTTTTACAGGCCAGGTTAACAAGAAGAGATTGTTGAGCGTTTTCAAGGGCATCCTTGATGCATACTTTGCTGCCGAAGAATATATGCTTGACACCAGTTCCATTGTTTTGGATGCCGAGTATATTTTTGTTGATGTCTCAACCTGTGATGTCAGCATGATCTTCCTGCCTCTGATCGCCGAATCCAAAGATGTTTCTGATGTATGTTTCTTCTTCAGAAATCTTATGTATACGATTCAGTCTGATGTATCAGAGGACTGCAGCCACGTTGCTAAGATAATTAATTACTTGAATTCTTCAGCAAATTACTCTTTGGTTGACTTTAGAAACTTATTAAATGAATTAGATAATCGCGGAGCAGCTCCGGCACAGAGTGCTGTTAAGCCGATAGCGCAGATTCCTTCTGCAGCGCAGGTTCAGGCTCCACAGGCTGCTCAGCCTGTAACGCCGGGATTTGTACCCGCTCCGGCGCCCGCACCTGCACCTGTATCGGCACCTGTTGCTGCACCTGCACCTGCTCCCGCACCGGCTCCTGTGCCTCCTAAAGCTGCCGTTAAAGCACCTCCGATGCCTGTTCCCCCAAAGGGAGCTCCTGCAAATGTACCTCCCAAGGGTCCTAACGGTATGGCAGTTCCGCCGAAGGCAGCTGCTAAAAATCCGGCTCCGGTAACAACTCCTGACGGAAAAGAGATTTCGCTTTTCTATCTGCTGCAGCATTACAATTCCGATAATGCAGCTGCATATAAAGCGCAAAAAGAAGCAAAGAAAGCTGCAAAGGCTGCTGCTCAGCCGCCCAAGAATCAGCCGGCTCCCGCAAAGCCCACTAAGAATAAGAAAGCTCCCAAGGCACCTGCTCCTGCGCCGGTTATGCCTCCGGTTCCCGGTGCTCCCGTACCGCCCGTTGCACCTGTTGCAGCACCCGTAGCAGCACCTGTCGCACCGGTTATGCAGGCAGCTCCTGTAGCTCCGGCAGCTCCCGTAGCACCTGTTGCTCCGGCTCCGATGGTTCCTTCCGGTGCTAATTTTGGCGAGACTACAGTACTTGGCGGCGGTGTTGCAGGTGAGACTACTGTTTTAAGTCAGAACTCTGCAGCAGTTCAGCAGACTGTTAATCCAATGCTCGTAAGGCAGAAGAATAATGAAACAGTAAGAATCAATAAGTTCCCCTTCAGAGTAGGTAAAGAAAGAAGCTTTGTTGACTATTTCATCGGCGACAATACTGCCGTAAGCAGAAGCCATGCCGAGATAACAATGAAGGATGGAGCATATTTCATAAAGGATATGAATTCTACCAATCATACCTATGTTAACGGAAACATGATCCAGAGTGGTATTGATGTAGCGATAAGCAGCGGTGACCGCTTAAGATTCGCGAATGAAGAATTTGAGTTCAGGATAGGTTAACGAGGATAATAATGAATTTCCTTATATCGGCAATTACGGATATAGGGCTCACAAAGAGCACGAATCAGGACAGTTACTATGTCAGTCATTTGAAGACAAAACAGGGTAATGTTGTTTTGGCTGTCCTTTGTGATGGTATGGGCGGTCTCTCGAAAGGAGAAGTTGCCAGTTCCTCGGTTATTAATGCTTTCAAAAAGTGGGCGGATACGAGACTCCCTCAGTTGTTTGAGACCGGATTTAATGAGAATACTATACAGGCTGAATGGAATGATATTGCTCTTTCTTTCAATAAAAAGATCAAGGATTATGCCAGCCAATACAGCACCAATATGGGAACTACATTAGTTGCCTTGCTTATCACTGAAACCTTCTTTTACATTATTAATGTCGGTGATTCCAGAGCATATGAGATATCTAATCAGCTGCGTATTCTTACAAAAGATCAGACGGTAGTCGCAAGGGAAGTAGAGCTTGGAAAGCTTACACCTGAACAGGCTGAGAAAGACCCCAGAAGAAGCGTCCTTTTGCAGTGCATTGGAGCATCAGTTGAACTCGTACCTGATTTCTTTGTCGGAAGCGTAGTTCCTAATGCGGTGTATATGCTCTGCAGTGACGGCTTCAGGCATGAGATTACTCCTGAAGAGATATTTAATTACATGAACGCGTCTGTTATGACGAGTGAACCCCAGATGCAGGCAAACATGCAGGCATTAGTTGACGCTAATAAGCAGCGCCAGGAACGCGATAACATTACCGTTATCGGAATCAGAACCTATGTTGAGTGAGGATAACAGATGCTTCAGATAGGTTCATTAGTAGACGGCAGATATAAGATCCTGAGTGAAATTGGCCATGGCGGAATGAGCGTTGTTTACATGGCTATCAACGAGAAGGCTAATAAGACATGGGCTGTTAAGGAAGTCCGCAAAGACGGAAGAATGGATTTCAACATGGTCCGTGCGGGTCTTATGGCTGAGATCGAGACGTTAAAAAAACTGAATCATCCGAATCTCCCGAGCATTGTTGATGTTATTGAAGATCAGGACAGTTTCATAATTGTAATGGATTACATCGAAGGAAGATCTTTGGATGTAATTCTGGAAGAGACCGGAGCGCAGTCTGAAGATAATGTTGTTGAATGGGCATTGCAGCTGTGTGACGTTTTCGGATATCTTCATTCCAGAACACCTCCGATCATCTATCGTGATATGAAGCCGGCTAACGTAATGCTTAAGCCGGACGGTAATATCATGGTTATCGATTTCGGTACGGCAAAGACTTATGATGTCGATTTCGGAGAAACTACCGGAATCGGTACAAGAGGATATGCAGCTCCGGAGCAGTATGGCGGTCTTGGCAGAACTGATGCCAGAACGGATATCTATTGCCTCGGTTTATCGATGTATCACATGCTTACTAACGTTAATCCCTGTGTTACGCTGGTTACCGATAAGTCGATCAGAGCTGTAAATCCTGCTTTGTCCCGCGGCTTGGATCAGATTATTATTAAGTGCACACAGGATAATCCTGATGACAGGTACCAGTCTTGTGCCGAGTTGATGTATGACCTCGAAAACTATCAGAATCTGGAACCTATCTACAAGCGCAAGCAGAAGAGCAAATTAGTTTGGTTTGTCTTATTCTTGACCCTGTCGATCGCAATGGTCATTACGGGCTTTGTATTTAAGAATATGGCTTCTAATACTGCATCTTATACTTATGCGAGCAAGATGGATGAAGCTTCCAAGACGTCCGACTATTCCGAAAAGATGAAGATATATGAGGAATGCATCTCTATTCCGCAAATGACCGGAAATCCCGAAGCGTATTTAAGACTTATCCAGACATATAAGGAGAATGATGCTGTCTTTACCCAGAATGAAGCAAATCAGATCGAATATCTGGTAAGTAATAACAAAGAAGAATTGATGCGTGATAAAGACGCATATGTGAATATCTGTTTCGAGATTGGAAAACTTTATTGGTACTATTACGATTACGGCGACGGATCTGATAACCAGATCACCAGAGGAAAGAGCTCTTTGCCCTGGTTCAATGATGTTATTAATAATGCCGAACCGGATTATGAGAATCTCGGCATGTCGAAGGCCTACTACAATATCGGTGTTTTCTATCGTGATATAACCACAAATGTTACCGAAGCAAATGACAAGGGCAAATACAAGCCTTTGTTCGATAATCTGTCTGAGTTGACCGATACCTTGGCAAGCAACGAGAATGAGAGCGAGATCGTTCGTTTGGAACTTATTGAATTGTCCAGATCAGCTTTGCAGCAGTATTCGACCAAGTTTAAACAGGATGGTGTCAGTAAAGATCAATTATTGAAGCTTTATAAGAAACTCGATTCTACTGTTAAGAGCGTTGAGACTTCCACTGATAAGACGAGCCAGAAGAAGGACGCAACGATTAAAATGCTGCCGGAAACGTTAACTGCTGTTGAAGCAGCTTACGGCACAACACAGGAAGGAGATGGCGTTTAAATGACAGTTGAAATGCTGAACACGTTATCTTTCGCTTCCTTTATCGCATCAGGTGTTATGTTCCTGACTGCTGTTGCATTGTTTTTCCTGCTTGATATTCCCAAGGTTGTTGGTGAAGTATCGGGAAAGACAGCGAAGAAATCGATACAGCAGATACAAAAGCATAATGAGGGAGACTCTGAAAGGATCCTTCATTCATCTCAGAATTCCAATGTTACCAGACCCGGTAAGAGTGGAAGAATGGGTGTCGGTACAGAAAAGATCAAAGCCGGTTCTTCGAACGAGACAACGCTGCTTGCTTCAAATCAGGCTGATCTGCCTGCGGCAAACGAGACAACTGTACTGGTTAGTAACGAGACTACTTTACTTACTGATAATTCTTATGCTGCTGAGCCTGCTAAGACTGTATCTGCTGAATGTGAAGTAGTGGAGACTTTATCGTCTTATCTGAAAGACGAATTGATCGAATGAGGCTTTAACAGTTCATAACTGTTCAGAATATAAAAGCAAAACCGATAGGGGGGCTGTAGTATATGGGAAGCATAAAAAAGATAGAATTAATGAAATTCTTAGCTGCGTTTCTTGCGGCAATACTGCTTGTAACATTCATTCCTTTTGATGTTATTAGTGTTTTTGCTGAGATAGGAAATGATACTTATGATATCATCGTTTCAGATAGCATAACCTCTAAGCGCATTGGTGGTGCTACGGTTGAATTACTAAGCAGCGATGGTGACTATAACCAAAAAATAACTACTAACGGTCAAGGTGTAGCAGCGTTTGATTTAGAAGGTTTTTTGGAGAGCAAAGGATGGCCTAACATGCCGTTTTCTCTCACTGTATCCTATCCTGGAACGGGGTATAAAACAGAGAAAAGAGATATTAAACCTAATTACCAAGATCATGAGTGGCAAAATGAATATAGAATTAAACTTGTTCCAACAGATTTCAAAAAAGCTGCTTTATTTGAGTTGAAGGATATCACATATGATACCAAGTCCCATGCTGCAACTGAATTTATAAATAAATACAGTGATGATACTGTTATCGAATTCGAAGGTAGTGAAACGCCTTCATTCACTGATGCCGGAAGCTATAATGTCAATGCCACTATCACTTCCAAAGGTTATTATGATTTTGATAATAACTCTGAATCTACACACGGCGTTATAACTTTGAACATCCTGAAAGCAGAAAGACCGGATTTCAAGTTCCTGGTATCTGAACCTGATGTGCTGAAATTCCCGAACGAAAGTTTTTTCCGCAATTCTGCTAACAGTTCTTATGAACGCCAGTCCGTTAAATATGAGTCTTCTAATCCTAATATTGCCGCAGTTAATGAAGAGACCGGTGATGTTGATTTTTTGGATGCAGGAACAGTAACAGTTACTGCCACAATGGCAGAAAGTGATAACTATAAATCCAGCACTAACAAATATACGATTTCAGCAAAGCGGACTATGAAAGTTTCCTTTGATCAAGAAATCGTAGATGTTAGTTACGGAGAGAAGGTGCCTCTTAACAGCTTGGATTTTGATTCAAATCCTCCCAAACATAATGCGATATATAGTTTAGCCGGCGAAAAGGACAGTGATATTGCGAAAATAAACTCTCAGACCGGTTCTGTAACACCCAAGAAAGCGGGAACGGTACATGTAAAGGTTGTGGTTACTGCTGATAATTATTTTGATGCCAGTGCTGAATACACTCTTAATATTATTAAGGGTAAACGCACGCTCAAAGAATATGTCAATGGATTGGAATATAATAAGTCATATGACATATTTGGGGAGAAATTTGATTCCTTTGACTTTGATTATGCGATTCTTGAAGGCGATGAATATGTAACAGTAGATAAACAAACCGGCAAGGTAAAAGTTATAAAAGCCGGTGGACATTTTGAAATCAGAATTACTGTTCCTGAAAATGAGCAGTACGACAGTTTTATTGGTGTTTTCAGCGGAGATACCGTACAGACCGTTCAGCCTGTTGATTTCTCTAATCCGCAGGGTTATGGATTTACTTCAGGTAACGATGATACCTTTAATCTGGATTTAAACGGTCAGCCTCATTATGGTGCTTTCTCAGCTACTTGGGACAATAAAGGAACTGACAAAGATGTAATCGAGAGCATTACTTTGGATCCTAAGAATTCCAACACTGTTGTAGTTAAATACAAGCCGGGCATGGCTCAAAAACAGCAACAATTTATTAAAATTGAAATTACTTTTTCAGGTAATGTAAACTACAAGGAGAAAACAATTACTTCCAAGATCGGCCTGGAATGGGATACTAAAATTACGAATGTGCCGACAATTACAAGTGATAAACCCAAAGGAAATAACGGTTATTATGTAGCACCTGTCAAGGTATCTACTGCAGATTCGTCAATTACGTTTTTAGATCCCGATGGAAATCAAGTGCGTAGTTATACGCTTGATAAAAACGGCGATTATGGTATACGGACAACATATTTCTTCAAAACATATCCAAATGGTAAAACTTATACCAATGCAGGTACCATTGGAGATATTCATATAGACCAGACTGCTCCGACCGGATTCTCTGTGAATATTGTTAATCCTGATAAAATAGATCCTTTCTGGGAAAAGATTACTAAGATAATTACCGTTTTTGCTTCAAAGGAATTGGATGTAACAGTTAAAGTTACAGATCCTGATTCTGGATTTGACAAGATGTATTACTCATTGAATGGCGAAACATGGCAGCAAGTAAATACTTTTACTTCAACCGATGTTGTAGGTTCAAAAGAGCAAGTAGTCGGAAATTTTAAGATTCCGGTTAACAAAAAAGGTAAACTTCAGGTTTGGGTATATGACCGTGCCGGAAATTGCATTTCTACTCATAATGAAGAAGGCAAATTAATCGCCGGAACCATGATGCACGACGGTGCCCCTGTGTATTCTGATACTTCAGATGTACATGTCATAGTCGATAATACAGCTCCGGTTGTTAATGTCTCTTTTGACAACAACTCAGTTGCTAACGAGCGTTTCTTTAATAAGAAGAGAACCGCTACCATCAAGGTTACAGAAGATAATTATTTTGAAAAAGACGTTAAAATCGAGGTTTTCAAAGATAACAGTACTGCAGCTGTTTCTGAAGATGATCTCGATAAGTATTATGATCGTACATTTAACACAAAAAATAAGATGATCACACTTACTTTTAAGGAGGATGGTGAATATACATTTAAGGTAAGTTATACAGACCGTTCCGGCAATGTAGGTAAGGTTTATTATGGCAGCAGCGCTGCTCCGAATTCGTTTGTTATCGATACGACCAAGCCTGTAGTTACTGTTGATTTTGATAAATCCAATGCCCAAAACCAGTATTATTTCTCTTTGGCTAAGTCGGCAAAGATTAATATAAAGGAAAAAAATTACAGTTCTGATGGACTGAATCTTGATGTTCAAATGACAAAAGGCCAGACGACTACAACTGTCCCTAAGTCAGAACTGATTCTTAAAGAGACCGGAACCGGATTGGATCACACTGTTGAAATTAGCTTTACAGTTGATGCTGCATATAATTTCAAGCTTGGTTTCACTGATCTTGCAGGAAATGAAGCCGTAATAGATTATGGCGGAGGTGACAAGTTCCACTTCGTTATCGATACGACTTTCCCTGTGATAAACGTTAAGTACTCGAATAATAAGGTATATAACGAGAAGTACTTTAATGAAGGCAGAACGGCAACGATATCCGTTACCGAGCGCAACTTTGACAAAAATACCACGTTCATTGTCGTCAACGGAGAGTACATTGTTGTAGATAATTGGGTCCAATCCGGTGATACTTACTCTACAACTTATAATTTCCCGGGAGACAAAGAATACAAATTTAACGTGGAATGTACGGACAAAGCCGGAAACAAGTGCCCGGGTGTAGTTTTCGCAGATTCCACGGCCGCTGCCAATGAATTTGTAGTTGATACTACTCCGCCGAAGGATCTGGATATCAAGATCAACGGTAAGTCAGTATTGGGGGGCGATTCGGTAGTCTTCGATACATTCTACAAGGATACTATCAATATAGAGTTAACTTACGACTGTAGTATCAGCGGAGTTCATGCGCTGCAGTATCAGATGGTCGATAAGGTATCTGCGTATTCTGTAGAAAACGGCAAATGGATTGACTATGATCCTGCTTCTGGAATTACAGTCTCACAGAGCAGGAAGTTCATTCTGTACTTCAGGGCTATCGACAAAGCTTCTAATGTAACGTATGTCAATTCAACAGGTATTATTGTTGATAACAAAGAACCTGAGGGCGAGAAGCATGCTCCTGATATCGACATTCTTCTTTCACAGGCTAATGCCAAGGGTTACTACAATGGAAATGTTACTGCAAAAGTATCCATTGTAGATCCTGCTTATATTGGCGATCAGCGTGATCCTGACGGATTCTATTCCGGTCTTAAGGAGGTTACGTACAAGATCTATACTACTGATACTGATGCTGTTGAGTCCGGCACTCTGCTCGATATATCTAAGGATATAGGCAAAACAGAAGCGACTTTTGATGATGATAACCTCGCAAGTAAATGGACAAGGTCAATTGTCGTCGATGCCGAAAAGTTCAACAGCAACAATGTAATTATTCAGGTAGAGGCTGTAGATAATGCAGGAAACGTAAGAATTACACGCACTAAGCTTGGCGATATTAAGATCGACACCACAAAGCCTCGCATTAATGTAAGTTACAACAATAACAATGTTGATCTCAACGAGTATTTCAAGGCTGACCGAGTAGCTACGATCTCTGTTACAGAGCGTAATTTCGATCCTGAAGCTACAGTAATTTCGTTGACCAGTTCAACAGGCAAAAAGCCTTCTGTCTCTGAATGGGTCAAGAAGCCGGGTCAGGGTAATGGCGATGATACCGTATGGACGGCAACAGTAACTTTCAATTCAGATGGTGATTACACATTTGATATCACCGGTACCGATCTGGCCGGAAATGTTGCAAATCCTGCAGATTACGGCAACAGTGCGGCTCCGAAGAAGTTCACTATTGATAAGACCGCTCCTAAGATCAATGTCAGCTACAATAATAATTCTGCTGTAAATGGCAATTATTATAAGGATTACAGAACGGCAACCATTACTATAGTTGAACACAATTTCAGTGCTGACAGAGTCAAGATCTCTATTAAGGCAACTGACGACGGCTCTGACATCGCAGCTCCTGCTGTCAGCAAATGGACGACCAATGGTGATACACATACTGTCACGATCAAGTACAACAAGGACGGTAAGTATACATTCCGCATCTCGGCAAAGGACAAGGCAGGCAATGATGCTGCCGCATTTGCTGATCAGACATTCTATATCGATACTACTGCCCCTGTGCTCAGCATTACCGGAGTAAAAGATAATTCTGCTTACAGTGGCAATCTGAATCTTCAGATCTTGTATTCTGATACGAACTATTCACCTGACTTGGTAAATATCACATTTGCCGGTGCAAACAGAGGAAAGCTTGAGCCGGATGGAACCAACACTGCTGTTCATAACGGAAACAAGTTCGTCTTTAATGAATTTGCCAAGAAAAAGGAGATCGATGATATATATACGCTTTCAGTAACCATTACTGACCTTGCCGGCAATGTGTCAACTCAGAAGCTAACGTTCTCAGTTAACAGATTCGGTTCCGCATACGGCATGAGCGATGCTACTAAGGCTGTCATCGGAAGATATATTAAAGATCCTGTTGATATTGTAGTGACCGAAGTCAACCCTAATGACCTGACCGAGTCCAAGGTCACGCTTTATAAGAATAATAATCCTATTATCCTTAAAGAAGGTGTTGACTATGACGTTAAGAAGAACGGCGGAAATGGAGAGTGGAATGAATACACATATGTGATCCATTCTGACAATTTCAAGGAGGATGGCGTTTACTCTGTCATTATCTATTCCGTAGATAAGGCCGGAAATACGTCAGAGAACTCTCTTGATACCAAGAATGCCGCTATCCAGTTTGGCGTAGATAATTCTGATCCGAACATCGTCGTATCGAACCTTCAGGACAGCAAGACTTATGCTACAGAGCTCTATACTGTAAAGTTATTGATCTCTGATAACTTGGTCCTTGATGGCGTTGATGTCTACCTTGATGATTACAATACACCTTATAAGTCCTGGACCGGTGAAGAGGTAGCTGCTGTTGTCTCAGGTGCAGGTGATTTCTCGTTTGATATCAATGATGCATCGAACGGTTCTCACAAAGTCAAGATCGTTGCGACAGATGCAGCAGGCAACAAACACGAGATCGAAGTCAGCAACTTCTACGTAACAACAAACCTCTTCGTCAGATACTATACGAACACTCCGCTGTTCATCGGATCGATAATTGGTTTGCTGGTAATAATCGCACTTGCTGTCTTTATCGTTGTCATTAAGAGAAAATACGGAAGAAGGTAATCTTGATAGAACTCCCCCCCTGATGATCAGGGGGGAAGTTTTTAAAGGTAACTTATTTAAAGGTACAAGAAATGTTTGGAGATACTGAACTGGATTCAATTCTCTTTCTGTTAACGGGCTTTTTGCTCGTTAACGCTATTTTTCTGATGATAATCAAATTCTTTTTTGGCAAAAAACCTTCAAAGTATGGCGACGAAAACAATAAGCCGGGCAGAAGAAGTCTTGTTATGTCAATGATCTTCATCCTTCTGCTGGTTTTATTCGATGTGATTTTTATAATCTACATGATACCTGCCTTAAGAGGTTTTATAGAAGACAAGCTCGATTTCATTACCAGACTGATCTGATCTTGTGCAGATACATTAATCAAAGCTGAACAATTCGGCCCTGCCTTTTTCTATAAGTATGTAGGAAGGCGGGGTTGATTCTTTCGGAATAGAAGGGGAGCCGGGATTCATATAGCGGAATGTCTTGCCGTCTTCAGCATTGAACATAATATCCTTAGCTACATGCGTGTGGCCCATGACAATGGTGCCGCCGTCGGGCATAGCTTCCGGCTTGTCGTAAGGGTTATAGATGTGACCGTGTGTCAGGAAGAAGACGTGACCTTCATCAACCAGATAGACGTAATCAGCCATGATGGGGAATTTCAAGACCATCTGATCGACTTCGGTATCGCAGTTGCCTCTTACGGCAATAATCTTATCTGCGTAATTATTCAGGATCTCTATGACCTTTTTGGGCGCGTGGTGGGCAGGCAGGTCGTTCCTGGGACCGTGATAAAGTGTGTCTCCCAAAAGGACGAGCTTGTCGGCACCGCTTTCAACGAATGCGTCAACGATGCGCTGTGCCCAGTATGAATCCCCGTGAATGTCTGATGCAACAAAATACTTCATAAATAAAGCCTCTTTCTAATTATCTCCCAATAGGATAGCACTTTCTTCTTGACTGATAGGGAATAAAAATATAAAACTAAATTTACATTCAGTTAACCACTATGTCAGATAGCGATTTTTATAATAAAAGAGAAAACCTGCGGTCCACTTGAAGTTTTGCTGTTTATTATGAAGAAAATTGCCGTTTTTACATCTCATGTATATGAACAGATGTCCGGACTGATGCAGAAGGGACTCCATGATGCTGCGAAAAGATACGGCGTTAAGCTTATCTTCTTTGCCAGCTTCGGCGATTCTTACAGCAGCAAGAACTATGGCGAGTTCTCGAAATACGATGAGGGCGACTGCGTTTCCTTTGATATCCCGGATCTTAATGATTTCGACGGTGTAATCAAGATAAGCACTTATTTCAGTGAAATCATCAAACAGCATCTTAAAAAGCTCCTCACATATCACGACATCCCTGTTATCAACATAGGAAGCCTTGAAGATGATCATATAAGCATTTCCTGTGATGAAGCAAAGACTTATGCAAAGACTGTGCGTCACGTTATCGAAGAGCACGGCTGCAGGGACATTTTCCATGTGGCAGGCGACAAGGTCCACAATTTTACTTTCGAGCGTATTGCCGCATACAGGAAAGAACTGGAAGACCATGGTATTCCTTTTGATGAGAGCAAGATCTTCTACAGCAATCTCTGGTATGACTGCGGAGAAGATGCTCTCGATTTTATTCTTGAGACATGCGCGAAAAACGGAAAGAAGCTTCCTGACGCTGTCTGCTGTGCCAACGATTATTCGGCGATCGGACTTATCAATGCCTGCAAAGCCAGGGGGATCAATATACCTGAAGATCTGATCATTACCGGTTTTGACGCCGTGGTTGAATCCACGAGCGGCTTCCCGACGCTTACCACGGCAACACAGCCTTTCTACAGATACGGTTACATGGCAATCGAGACAATGCTCAGGATCATCGGAGGAGAAGAAATCAAGGATAATATCTTTGTAGAAGGAGATCTTATCTGCAACCAGTCCTGCAGATGCAAGCCCAAGAGTGTAGACGGCATCGATGATTTCAGAGTTATTTATACCAGACGTCTGGATTATGCCACGGGCATAGCACAGTCTACGACTAACCTCATGCTCACTGTATCTGATGCGGGTACGCTTGAAGACTGCTTCCGCGCCATAAGTGACAACGCAAAGACTGATACCGGCTTTAAGGAGATGCTTCTTTGCCTTGCACCCGGATGGGACAAGCAGAGGATCGTCGGCGAAGATTTCCGCACTACCGATGAGGAGATGACTGTCGTCTCAGGTTACAGAGGCGATGTTGATGTTCCTGTACAGACATTCAGGAAAAAGAACATCCTTCCACAGGATATGCTCGAAGACCCCAATCCTTACTATATCTTCGCGCTGCATCATCTCCAGTATTATATGGGTTATCTGATCGTAGTCCCGGAGATAGGTTACCGTGAGCAGAAGGCCATACAGTCCTGGTTTGTTGATCTTGGCGTTATCCTTGAGACCAGACGCATCCAAAGAGATCTTGAGTTATCTGTCGCAAGACTGAAATTCCTCTATAACAGGGATACACTGACCGACCTCTATAACAGAAGAGGACTGGAGGATTTCTTTAAGGCGTATCTTGATGAGTGCATCAGGAACAGAACAGGACTTGCGGTCATAACGATCGATATGGATGACCTTAAGTATATCAATGATAACTTCGGACATAATGAAGGTGACTATGGCCTTAAGACCATAGCTTACGGTCTTGCCAGAGCCGTGAACGGCAATGAGGTATGCGCGAGAGCGGGCGGAGACGAGTTCACGGTCCTTGCCAAAAACTATACGGAAGAAAAGGCCGCAGAGTTCATCGCGAGAGTAAGGTCTATCATAGAACAGAAAGTAATGCTGGATGGCAAGCAGTTCGATGTTTCCATCAGCTGCGGCGCTTACATCGAGTATCCGGACGGATCTGGTGATGAAGACGCGCACTTGATCTTTGAGAGATGTCTTAAAGAAGCCGATAAGACGATGTACAAGGAAAAGAAGCTGCATAAGGTCGGTAAGGGAAGGAACGCCCCTCTGACCGGCAATTAAGACTCTGTTATGTAATTTTGCACAAAACCGACGGCAAAATTCTTCGATTTTTTGTATTTTCGGTTGGATAATTCTCTAATTTAGTTTATAATATCTGATATTAAGGGCGGGTGCCCTTTGATTTTGACGCGCTTTTTTATTGAGCCGCCAGTAATACATAACAGGGAGGCAAAGCTACATCAATGGATGCTGCTTATTTATTCAACAAGGGCGAGAACTATATGAGCTATAAGTTCCTCGGAGCTCATCCCTACGAGGATGAGAACGGGAAGGGCTTCATATTCCGCGTTTGGGCTCCTAATGCACGAATGGTCAGCGTAATGGGTGATTTCAATGACTGGGATCCCAATGACTGCCAGATGTTTATGCTCGGTAAGACCGGCATTTGGGAACAGAAGGTTCCTGATGCACAGCAGTGGGACCGATATAAGTACAGAGTTATCGGCGCTGACAACAGGATATACGAGAAGGGCGACCCCTTCGCAAGACATTTCGAGACCAGACCTAATAATGCTTCCATCATCTACGATCCTGACGATTATATCTGGAACGATGACGAGTTCTGCAAGAACCGTACAGATGCTCTGGCACCTAAGCCGATCAACATCTATGAGATCCACTTAGGTTCATGGAGAAGACATCCGGACGGCAACTTCTTTACTTACAGAGAACTTGCAATAGATCTTGCTGATTACTGCAAGAAGATGCACTACACACATGTAGAGCTCATGCCCATATTGGAACATCCTCTGGATGATTCATGGGGCTATCAGGTAACAGGTTACTATGCCGTTACTTCAAGATTCGGAACACCTGCTGACTTCAAGTTCATGGTCGATGTCCTTCACCAGAACGGCATCTCCGTCATCCTTGACTGGGTTCCGGCTCACTTCCCGAAGAACATGGAAGGCCTCGTCAGATTCGACGGCACGCCTTGCTATGAGTATGCGGATCCGAGGATCGGCGAGCACAGGGAATGGGGCACTTATGTTTTCGATTATTCCAAGAACGAAGTCATCTCGTTCCTGATATCCAATGCAGTTTACTGGATCGATGAATATCATCTTGACGGTATCCGTGTTGACGCTGTTTCTTCCATGCTCTACAGGGACTACGGAAGACAGCAGTATATTCCCAACAGGTTCGGCGGCAATGAGAACCTTGAAGCAATTGATTTCTTCAAGAGACTTAACTCGACTATCCGCAAGAACTATCCTCATGCAATGCTCATCGCAGAAGAGTCCACGGCATGGCCTAAGGTATCTCATCCCGTCGAATTCGGCGGCCTGGGATTCACCCATAAGTGGAACATGGGCTGGATGCATGACACGCTCGATTATTTCTCGACTGATTCTTATGCGAGAGCTTGGCACCACGACGAGTTCTGCTTCTCAATGATGTATGCATTCTCAGAAAACTACATCCTGAGCTTATCTCACGACGAAGTAGTTCACGGCAAGCATTCCCTTATCGACAAGATGCCGGGCGATATCTGGAGGAAGTTCGCGTCTCTTCGTACGATGATGATGTACCAGATCAGCCACCCGGGCGGAAAGCTCAATTTCATGGGTTCTGAGTTCGGTCAGTTCATCGAGTGGCGTTTCTATGAGCAGCTTGAGTGGTTCCTGTTAGATTACGAATCACACAGACTCCTGCAGAATTTCAACAGCGAACTTAATAAGTTCTACATCGAGAATCCCCAGATGTGGGAAGATGACCACACATGGGCAGGCTTCGAATGGATCGCTGCAGACGACACCAAGAATAACGTATTTGTATACAAGAGATCTTGTCCGGATCCCAAGAAAAACGACATCTATGTTGCTCTCAACATGGTTCCCCAGCCTCTCGAAGGTTATGAGATGCCAGTATACGAACTCGGCACTTACAAGATCGTCTTTAACACCGACGATATGTGCCATGGCGGTTCCGGATATCCTACAGCAACCGACATGAACGGCTGCTTTGAAGCAATCGACGAGCCTTTGAACGGCAAGCCTTATAAGGTCAAGATAAACCTTCCTCCTTTGGCAGGTATCTTCTTCATGAAGGTGAAGGACCCTGTAAAGAAGAAGGCCAAGGCTTCTGCCAAAAAGCCTGCCGCAAAGAAGACTTCTGCCAAGCCCGCTGCAAAGAAAACGGCTAAGGCCGTTGCGGAGAAGGCAGTAAAGCCTGCTGCAAAGAAGGCAGTAAAGACAGCAGAAGCAAAGCCTGCAAAGAAGACGGCGGCAAAAAAGCCCGCAGCTTCCGAGAAGGCTGAAACAAAAACGAAGAAAACAAAATAAGCTCATATACGGAGGTAGTTCATTATGGCAAGAACTGAAGTCGTTGCGATGATACTCGCAGGAGGACAGGGAAGCAGATTGGGTGTCCTGACCAAGACGGTAGCAAAACCGGCCGTTCCCTTTGGAAGCCGTTACAGGATAATCGATTTCCCGCTCTCTAACTGTGTTAACTCAGGAATAGAGATCGTTGGCGTTCTTACGCAGTATCAGCCGCTCGCTCTTAATACTTACGTAGGCAACGGACATCCGTGGGACCTCGACAGAAACAACGCCGGTGCTTATATCCTTCCGCCTTTCCAGAGCAATGCAGGCTCTGACTGGTATAAGGGTACGGCAAATGCTATTTACCAGAATATGAGCTTTATCGATGACAACGATCCTGAATATGTTGTTATCCTCTCAGGCGACCACATCTACAAGATGGATTACGCCGCAATGCTCAAGGCTCATATCGAGAAGAATGCAGATGCTACGATCGCGGTATATGAGGTACCGTGGGATGAAGCTCCGAGATTCGGCATCCTCAATACTAAGGAAGACGACGTTATCGAAGAGTTCGAGGAAAAGCCTGCTAATCCTAAGAGCAATCTCGCTTCTATGGGTGTTTATATCTTCACATGGAGTGTATTAAGACAGGCCCTGATCGAAGACGAGGCAAATCCGAATTCCAACAACGACTTCGGTAAGAACATCGTTCCGAATCTCTTAGCCCAGGGCAAGAAGCTCTGCGCTTACAGATTTGCAGGTTACTGGAAGGATGTAGGAACGATCTCATCCCTCTGGGAAACAAATATGGATATCCTTGATAAGCCTGAAGAGATCAACCTGGTCGACAGATCATGGAAGATCTTCTCCAGAAACCCTGTTAAGCCTTCACACTTCATCGGCTCAGGCGCTAAGGTCAAGAATTCAGCTCTTACAGACGGATGCCGTATCTTCGGTGACGTAGAGCATTCAGTGCTTTCTGAATCCGTAATCGTAGAGAAGGGCGCTATCGTTAAGGACTGCGTTCTCATGCCGGGTGTTGTCGTCAAGGAAGGCGCACACATCGAGCGCTGCGTTATCGACCAGGGAACTGTGATCGGTAAGAACGTTCAGGCAGGAAGCTTCGTCGAAGGCGAAGGACCTTACACCAACCATAAGATCTGTTCCGAAGGCATCTGCGTTTTCGAGCGCGGCCTGACGATCAAGGAAGGTGCGGTCATTCCGAAGAACAGCATGATCGATTCTGATCTGGAAGTACCCGAAGACTGCAAGATCATCGAGTCAAAATTCAGAGCATGAGGTAAAGGAGATTAAGACATATGTTTAATAATGCGATGGGCCTTATCCTGGCCGACAACAAAAAGATATCTCTGGGTGAGCTCTCCAATCCCCGCGCGCTTTCCGCCATGCCTTTCGGCGGAAGATACAGGATCATCGACTTCATGTTATCCAACATGGTCAATTCAGGCGTAAAGAACGTCGGACTTCTTACTTATAATAAGTACAAGTCACTGATGGACCATACAGGCACAGGCGGTGCGTGGTCTCTGGACAGAAAGAATGACGGTCTTCACATCCTGCCGCCTTATGTTAACTCCGAGGCTACGAATATCAGCTCCGACGAAGAACTCACGGGCGTTATCGACTTCTTAAGACAGTCCAGAACTCCTTATGTCATCGTTGCAGGCGCTAACGTTATCCTCAACACGACATTCGATTCATTCATCAAGTCACACGAAGAATCAGGTGCTGACATCTCCGTTATGTATAACCGTGACGGCACAAAGTTCGGCAATCCTTCCTATATCCTCGACATCGACGATGACGGCTTTGTAAGAGACATGCTCTACAATCCCGCAAAGGCTACATCTCCCAAGTGTTCTCTCGGTATCCTGTGCCTCAGAAGGGATCTTTTGATCGACATCCTCGCACGTCAGATGGCACACGGCCAGAGCCACTTCGGTATCCACTCAATCGTTAAGATGTTCGACGAGTTCAAGGTTCACGGGTTTGAGTATTCCGGAGTTGTCTTGAGGATCAACAGCGTTCAGAGCTATTTCAACGCTTCAATGTCACTTCTTACAGATTCGGTCCGAAATGACCTGTTCTGGAGCGGAAAGCCTATCTATACTAAGGTCAAGGACGAGGCTCCGACACTTTATTTCGACAACGCCGAGATGAGCGATTCGATCGTATCCGACGGCTGCCGCATCTATGGTAAGGTAGAGAGCTCAGTCATATTCAGAAGTGTTACTATTGCAAAGAACACAACGATCAAGAATTGCGTTATCATGCAGGACGTCCACATTTCTGAGAACTGCCATCTCGAGAACGTTATCTTGGACAAGAACGCTTTCGTTAGACCCGGCGTAAGACTTGTCGGACATCCCGACTATCCTATTGTTATAGGAAAAGGAGCAGGTATCTGATTATGGAAAAAAACATCAAAGTATTGTTCGCTTCGTCCGAGTGCAGCCCGTTCGTTAAAGTCGGGGGCCTCGCTGACGTTGTAGGCAGCCTGCCTGTAGAGCTTAATAAGCAGGGCGTTGATGCACGTGTTATTATCCCGCTCTACAAGAAGATCAAGGTTAAGTACAGCGACAAACTCCAGTTCCTCGGTTGGAAGATGGTTCATATGGGGTGGAGGTCTCTTTATGCAGGCCTGTTCTCATTGGAAGTAAACGGCGTTGTTTTCTACTTCATCGATAACGAATACTACTTCAACTTCGACCAGATCTATGTTGATTATGTTTTCGATATCGAGCGTTATTGCTTCTATCAGAGAGCAGTTCTGGACTTCATGGGCGACTTCATGAACTTCGAACCTAATGTCCTCCACTGTAATGACTGGCAGACGGGCATGATGCCTATGCTCCTTGACTGCCACTTCAAGAAGAACGGCTATCACACCAACGTCCAGACTGTCTATACGATCCACAATCTCAAGTATCAGGGCGTTCATTCTATTGACGTCGTAAGAGAGATGTTAGATCTCCCGGACGATTACTTAAGAGAGGATTTCTGCATCAAGGACCGCGCCATCAACTTCATGAAGGCAGGTATCGTATTCAGTAATTCGGTTACTACGGTATCTCCGACATATGCTTATGAGATCATGACGGACTACTACGGCGAGGGCCTGAACTATACTTTGCAGAAGTATGCATATAAGGTATCGGGCATCATCAACGGCATGAACGATCTTGAATACGATCCGTCCAAGGACGACAAGATCCCTATGAAGTATTCGATCAAGAACTACAAGGAAGGTAAGGCTGTCTGCAAGAAATCACTGCAGGAGCAGCTCCACCTTGATGTCAATCCCGGCGCTCCTCTTTGCGCAATGATCTCACGTCTCGTAGACCAGAAGGGATTGGATCTCCTCCTTTACGTACTTGAGGAAATGCTCTACGACGGAATGCAGGTTGTAATCCTCGGTACGGGCGATCCTTACTATGAGAGAGCTCTCGTTGATATCGCCAACCGCAATCCGGGCAAGATGTGTGCATGCATCGACTTCGACAGCGGTCTTGCCCATACGATCTATGCTGCATCCGATATCTTCCTTATGCCCAGTATCTTTGAGCCCTGTGGTCTTTCACAGCTCTGCTCCATGGCATACGGTTCGGTTCCTGTCGTAAGAGAGACGGGCGGCCTTAAGGATACAGTCACTCCTTATAACGAGTACACCGGCGAAGGCAACGGATTCTCATTTGCAAACATCAATGCTCATGAGTTCTTATTCGTAACCAAGTATGCCGCTGACATCTACCGTCATCATCCCGATGTCTGGAACAAGCTCATCGAAGCCGGCATGAAGGGTGACTATTCCTGGAAGAAGAGTGCAGGCGAATATGCAGGTCTCTATTCCCTTATCACGGGCATTCCGAGAGTAGAAGCCAAGCCCGAGCCTGCTCCTGCCAAGGAAGCGAAAAAGGAAGCTCCGGCAAAGGCAGAGAAGAAGGCAGAGAAGAAGCCTGCCGCAAAGAAAGCTCCGGCCAAGAAGGAGACAGAGAAGAAGGCTCCTGCCAAAAAGCCCGCAGCAAAAAAGGCGGCTCCGGCAAAGAAGCCCGCTGAAGCAAAAGCTCCGGTAAAGGCAGAAGAGACGAAGCCTGAAGCAAAGGAGAAGAAAGACTGATGTCTGATAAGACACAGACTGATTCAAAAGATTTATTAAAGGCGCGGTGCATTCATGCATCGCGCCTTCCTGAGTACAGGCAGCCGTTTGGGGCAAGGCCCTGTGCTTCTTATGTCGATATCTTTTTCGATACCTTCAAAGAAGCATCAAATGTAACGTTCTGCTATACGTACGGACTTTATAATTTCACATACCACGAAGAACCGATGTATTCGGTGTCGGGCCTTGGAAGATACCATGTAAATCTCATGCTGCCTTCTGAGCCTTCGATACTGTTCTACTGGTTCAGATTCAACTGCCCGGGTGACATTGACGGTCTTCCTGAAGACTTTACAGATAAGGAAAATCCCTGCCTGACGCTCTATTACGGTGCCGGCATGGACAAGAAGGACGGCGAAGGTACCCTCTATGGCGAGCCTCCGAGAGTAGGCGTGGACGAGGACAAGTACCCTTATGCTTTCCAGATAACAGTTTACAACAAGGATTTTAAGACGCCCTCGTTCCTGAAGGGTGCCATGATGTACCAGATCTTCCCGGACAGATTTGCCAGGGACAGCGCTTTTGATTATCAGAAGATGACAGGGATCGATGACCGGTCCGAACGCATTTACCATGAGGACTGGTATGAGGACGTCGATACGAAGGGCAAGCCGGAGACCGGTTATCTTGCCTGCGATTTCTACGGCGGAAGCCTTAAGGGCATCGAGGAGAAGCTCGATTACCTGAAAGAACTCGGCATTACGGTCCTCTACTTGAACCCGATATTTGAGGCCAGGTCTTCACACAGATACGACACGGCCGATTATCTTAATGTCGATCCCATTCTTGGCGGCACAACGGCTTTCATGAGCCTTCAGAGCGCCTGTGGGGAGAGAGGCATTAAGATCATCTTGGACGGAGTATTCAGCCACACAGGCGCCGATTCAAGGTATTTCAACAAGTTTGACAGATATGAGGGCGTGGGCGCTTACAGAGCCTTCGAAAAAGGCGAGGAGAGCCGCTTCCGTTCCTGGTATAACTTCTTCAGGAATGACGACGGTTCTGTCGGATACGATTCATGGTGGGGTTTTCCCGATCTTCCGAACATCAATGAGGATGACCTCGCATACAGGAACTTCATATTCGGCAGGGAGGGAGTAGTAGATACGTGGCTTTCCAGAGGTGCGTCGGGCTTCAGGCTTGACGTATCGGATGAGCTCCCTGACAGCTTCATAAGGCAGATGAGGACCACCGTAAAGGAGAAGACGGGCGGTGAGGGTGCTGTCATCGGCGAAGTCTGGGAAGATGCCTCCAATAAGTGCAGCTACGGCAATTACAGAGACTTCATGCTCGGCAATACCCACGATTCGGTCATGGGATATACATTCAGGCACATCCTTTTGGATTTTCTCGCAGGATACATAGATGCTGATATCGCGGATACGAGATTTGAGGGCTTCCGTGAGCGTTATCCCAAGGAAGCTTACTATTCCATGATGAACCTCGTGTCCTCGCATGACGTTCCGAGGATAATGACCATGCTCTCAAGGCCGGAAGATACAGACGACCGTGATATCCAGAGAGGGTTCAAGGTCGATCCCATGTATTTTGAAGCCGTATCGGCATTGTCGAAAATGGCGTTTGCCTTCCAGACGTGCTACATAGGTGCTTCCTGCATCTATTACGGCGATGAGATCCTGATGGAGGGCTATAAGGATCCTTTCAACAGAAGGACTTATCCGTGGAACAGGACCGATCGGAAGCAGCAGGATGCCCTTGCTTATTTCAGACGTATCGCAAGGCTCAGGACTGAGAACCAGTGCCTTAAGACCGGCTACTACAAGACCCTGATGGCTGAAGGCGGCACGTTCGCATTTGTAAGATACTTAAAAGAGGGCAGGGATGCATTCGGAAATGAGGCAACCGGCAGCAGGGCTGTCGTTCTCGTTATGAACAGGTCGGATAAGCCTGTTTTCGTTGATGTATCAGAGCATTACGGGAGTTATGAATGCAGGTATTCCGGTGACAGCAGTGACATTCATCACATATCTGAACAGTTCATTTTGGGAGGCATTCAGGCCGGTACGAGGAAGATAGGGATCAGGCCGTTCGGTACCGCATTTTTGCTTTACTAAATCCTCATAATTCCTGTATTGATTTTTTATTTTATTGTTATAATCTAAATGCCGACCTTAAGCGTCGGCATTTCTAATTTTTTGAAAGGCAGAGCCGCCAGTGAAGAAGACCCGTGAACGCCATACTTTGAAGTTGCTCCTGACTGTGGTTTTAGCAGCCGCAATGTCAGTAAATATAGCAGCTTGCAACAGCGCAGGCACGGTAGAGACACTGGGTACTTTGGCTCCTGTCAGTACCGATGTCGAGCAGTCTGCTGCAACCACGGTCATCTTAGAGACCGTATCTACCGATCCGACACCGACATCGACACCTACCCAGACTCCGACACCCACACCTTCATTGGCACCCGAAGACCGCGTCGTTACCGTATCTTTTGCCGGTGACTGCACGCTTACACAGGATTACAGGTCAGGCAATAAGTCCTTCGACAAGAAGGTCAACGGCGATATGGATTATTGCTTCCAGAATGCTGCAGCAATGTTCAAGAGCGATGACATGACGCTTGTAAATCTCGAAAACCCGGTAACCGACAAGACATCCCACAAGAATAACCAGTATGTTTTCCGCATGAACCCTGCTGACCTTGAGATGCTTACAAAAGCAGGCATCGAGGCCGTCAACATCGCAAACAACCACATGATGGATTTCTGGGAGGACGGCGTTAAGGACACCAGAAAGAACCTGGATGACAAGGGGATCTTATGGAGCGACGATAAGTATACTTCGATCTTTACCACAAGCAAGGGCATCAAGATCGGAATGGTCGGTCTCGGCAATGACACCAATGTCTCTGCCGTAACAGGATTGATCGACGATCTTAGGAAGCAGGGCGCAGTAATAATCATCGCATCCTGCCATTTCGGTGCAGAGGGCGTCTATGAGCCTACGGCAAGGCAGAAGAAGATAGCTCACGAACTCATTGATTACGGCGTTGATATCGTTGTCGGCACACACCCGCACCGTCTCCAGCCGATAGAGAAGTATAAGGATCATTATATCTTCTATTCTCTCTCGAACTTTTGTTTTGGTGGAAATTACTCATTAAAAGACCCTGATTCTGTAATAATTCAATGCGATTTTATTATGGACTTCGACGGCTCTAAATGCGTAGACTATAGACTGAGGGTTTATCCCTATTCTCAAACAACTACAAGACCCGGAAATGACTTCTGTCCTAAGCCCTATGCGTGGGAATCAGAGGACTATTTCAGGGTCATGAAGCGCCTTAACTGGGCGCAGGGCGACGAATAGTCCGACAAATATAAACAGGCAGGTACAAGATCATGGCTGACGGCAAAGTTTTGGTAGTTATGGGTTCCGATTCCGATTTCCCCGTAATGGAAGGTTGTTTTAAGATGCTGAACAAGTTCGGCGTAGAGTTCAAGGCAACGGTAGCCTCAGCACACAGAACCCCTGATAAGGCTATGGCTCTCGCCAGAGGCGCAGAGGCTGAAGGCTTCAAGGTAATTATCGCTGCAGCAGGCCTTGCTGCTCACTTGGGCGGCGTTCTCGCTGCCAACACGGCACTTCCCGTAATCGGTGTTCCCTGTAAGGGCGGCGCTCTCGCAGGCGTTGATGCTCTTTATGCTACGGTTCAGATGCCTACAGGAATCCCTGTAGCAACAGTTGCGATCGACGGCGGCTCCAATGCGGCTATCCTCGCATGCCAGATGCTCGCCATCTCTGATCCTGAGCTTATGCAGAAGATCAAGGATTACAAGGCAGGTCTCGCTTCATCGGTTGAGGAGAGAGACGCAAGACTTCAGCAGAAGATCGCTGAGATGAATTAACGGATACTGAGAAATCATTATCATAGATACAAATTGAGAAAAGGACGGCTATAAACAGATGAGCGGAGTTTTCGGATGTTATGACATCAAAGGAAGCAAACAGGATGTAACAAGAGATACCTATTATGGTATTTTCTCGTTGCAGCACAGAGGACAGGAATCATGCGGTATCGCAGTTAATGACGAAGGTTCATTCCTCGTACATAAGGCTTCCGGCCTTGTTACAGACGTATTCGACGAGGTTACATTATCTGCACTCGCAGGTACATGTGCGATCGGACATGCAAGAGGCGGTTCTCCCAGAGAGAGCGGTACAGATGCCATCCAGCCCATCTCCATCAAGTCCAGAGTAGGCAATATCGCCCTTACATCTGATTCGGTAATCATGAATGCCAACAAGATCCGTGACGAACTTAAGGATCAGGGTGCTATCTTCCAGACAAATACGGATTCAGAGATCATCCTCTCACTCTTTTCGAGAAACAGGATCAGAACAGAGGACTGCGAGCACGCCATCCTTGAGACAATGAAAGAGATCCACGGCGTTTATTCCATGATCTTCATGACAGAAGACAAGCTCATCGGTGTAAGAGATCCCTACGGAATCAGACCTTTGATCCTTGGTAAACTCGGTGACAAGTATTATATCTCCTCCGAATCCTGCGCTCTTGATGCAATCGGCTGCGAGACTATAAGAGACTTTGAGCCCGGCGAGATCATCACGATCTCCAGAGACGGCATGAGCTCTATGAAGTATGACGTAAATAAAGAGAAGAAGGACGCAAAGGTATGTGTTTTCGAGTACGTATATGTCGCAAGACCTGACTCCGTCATAGACAAGATGTCCATCTTCGATTCAAGATACAGAGTAGGCATGGCGCTCGCAAAGGAGAGCCCTGCAGATGTAGATCTCGTAATCGGTGCTCCTGACTCCGGAAACGCAGCAGCAGAAGGCTATGCCGCCGGTCTTGGCGTTCAGTACGGTGCAGGACTTTTGAAGAACAGATACGTAGGAAGAACCTTCATCAAGAGCACACAGCAGCAGAGAGAACTCGCAGTAAGAATGAAGTTCGCTGCTCTTAAGACAGCTATCAAGGGCAAGAAGATCGCCATCGTTGACGACTCACTCGTAAGAGGTACGACAACAAAGCACATCATCTCATTCTTAAGAGAGAACGGCGCTTCCGAAGTTCACGTAAGACTCGCTTCTCCGCCGGTTAAGTTCGGCTGCTGCTATGGCGTTAACGCTTCTTCTGAGACAGAGCTTCCTGCAAGCACAAAGACGGTAGAAGAGATCCGCGACATGATCGGTGCTGATTCACTCGCATACATCAGCCTTGATTCGCTGAGAGCATCCCTTAACACTATTGACTGCGGCGTATGCTCAGCATGCTTTGACGGTGACTTCATCGCAGGCAAGCCTGAGGATGATGAAGAAACAATTCATAAGGTTAAGTACAACTAATAGGAGACTACTTAAATGAAGATTGCAGTGTTCGTTTCGGGAGGCGGTACAAACCTTCAGGCGATAATAGACAACACTAAGGATGGTATCTTAAAGGATATCGAGATAGTTCTCGTACTGTCATCTTCAAAGAATGCCTATGCGCTCGAGAGAGCTGCAAATAACGGCATCAAGTCAGCCGTAGTATCCAAGAAGGACTTTGATTCCATTGAGGAATGGGACGAGGCTGTCGTTAAGGCAGTCGACGAATCCGGCGCTGAACTTATCGTTCTTGCCGGATACCTTTCTCTTATGGGACCTAAGGTCGTAGCAAAGTATTCCAACCGCATCATAAATATCCATCCGGCTCTTATCCCTTCGTTCTGCGGTGCAGGCATGTACGGAATAAGACCACACCAGGCTGCTCTTGCAAAGGGTGTTAAGGTGTCGGGCGCAACGGTCCATTTCGTTAATGAGAATTACGATGAGGGTCCGATCCTTCTGCAGAAGGCCGTTGACGTTCTGCCTGACGACACTCCGGAGACACTGCAGCGCAGGATAATGGAGAATTGTGAGTGGAAGATACTTCCTGAGGCAATAAGGCTTATTGCTGACGGCAGGGTAGAGATAAAGAACAACATCTGCTATATCAAATGAATCAGTTATTAAATTTTGGAGGTGCTATATGATCACACAGAACTTGGGCAAGATCTTAAAAGAGAATGCTTATCCCGGAAGAGGAATCGTAATCGGTAAGTCCGATGACGGTAAGTATGCAGTTACTGCTTACTTCATCATGGGAAGAAGCGTTAATTCAAGAAACAGAGTTTTCACCGCAACTGAAGACGGAATCAAGACTGAGGCTTTCGATCCTTCACTTCTTACTGATCCGCACCTCATCATCTATTCACCCGTAAGAGTCCTTGGCAACAAGACTATCGTTACAAACGGTGACCAGACAGACACTATCTATGAACTCATGGATAAGCAGATGACATTCGAGCAGTCCTTAAGAGGCAGAGAGTTCGAAGACGACGCTCCGAACTACACCCCCAGGATCTCAGGCATCATGCACGTAGAGAACGGCACATACAACTTCGCTATGTCCATCCTTAAGAGCGACGACGGCGATCCTGATTCATGCGAGCGCCACACATTCACATACACAAATCCCAAGGCCGGAATCGGCAGATTCATCCACACATACATGGGTGACGGCAGCCCGCTCCCGTCTTTTGATGGTGAACCTGAGAAGGTTGAGCTTACAGGCGACATCGACACCTTCACAAACGAAGTCTGGACAAGCCTTAACGAAGACAACAAGGTATCTCTTTTCGTACGCTACATCGACATCGAGACAGGCGCAGCAGAGACCAGGATCGTTAATAAGAACGTTTAATAAGCACGAGAATAAAGGAGAATGACAATGTCTAACGAGATGCAACTCAAGTACGGATGCAACCCCAATCAGAAGCCTTCCAGGATCTTCATGAAAGACGGATCAGAGCTTCCCATCACAGTATTGAACGGCAAGCCCGGTTATATCAACCTCTTGGACGCTTTCAACGGCTGGCAGCTTGTTAAGGAATTAAAGGAAGCAACAGGCCTTCCGGCAGCTACTTCATTCAAGCACGTTTCACCTGCAGGCGCTGCAGTAGGCAAGCCCCTCTCTGAAACAGAGGCTAAGATCTACTTCGTAGACGATCTTGGCGAACTTTCTCCCATCGCTTGCGCTTATGCAAGAGCAAGAGGCGCTGACAGAATGTCTTCTTACGGCGACTTCACGGCTCTTTCCGATACATGCGACGCTATCACGGCTACAATGCTCGCAAGAGAAGTGTCCGACGGCATCATTGCTCCCGATTACACTGAAGAAGCTCTTGAGATCCTTAAGACAAAGAGAAAGGGCACATATAACGTAATCAAGATCGACGCATCTTATAAGCCCGCTCCGATCGAGACAAAGGACGTCTTCGGCGTTACTTTCGAGCAGGGAAGAAACGAGTTCGAGATCAACCATGCGCTTTTGGACAACATCGTTACTGACACTAAGGACATTCCTGAGGATAAGAAGATCGACCTCCTGATCTCTCTTATCACTCTCAAGTACACACAGTCCAATTCCGTCTGCTACGTAAAGGACGGCCAGGCAATCGGTATCGGCGCAGGCCAGCAGTCCAGAATCCACTGCACAAGACTTGCAGGCCAGAAGGCTGATAACTGGTGGCTCAGACAGAGCCCTCAGGTATTGGGTCTCCAGTTCGTTGACGACATCAGAAGACCTGACAGAGACAACGCAATAGACGTTTACATCTCTGATGAGTATGAGGACGTTCTCGCTGAAGGCACATGGCAGAACATCTTCAAGGTCAAGCCCGCTGTATTCACAAGAGAAGAGAAGAAGGCTTGGCTCGCTAAGAACGACAACGTAGCATTGGGTTCTGACGCATTCTTCCCCTTCGGCGACAACATCGAGCGTGCTCACAAGAGCGGCGTTAAGTACATCGCTGAACCCGGCGGTTCCATCCGTGACGACCATGTCATCATGACATGCAATAAATACGGCATTGCAATGGCATTCACCGGAATGAGATTGTTCCACCATTAATATTGTTTTACACTAGGGCTGTCTCTTATGAGGCAGCCCTTTTTTTATTTTGGGAGGTAAACATGGAAGACGATAAGAAGATCGCTGAAGAGACTGAGAACAAGGCTCTTGAGGCCGCAGACGCGAAAACTGACCCCGCCCCTGTGCAGGAGAAGCCGGCAGAGCCCGCACCGGGTCCGGTAAACGATGCTCCTGATAAGGCGGTCAAAGCCGGAAAGGCCGGAGGCCCCACTGAGACGGAGCTCCTTTCAGAACTCGTCAAGCTTCAGAAGAAAACAGCAAAGAGAACAGGTGTAGTAGCATTCTCAATGATCGTCATTGCCGCTGTTGTCCTCGCTTCAGCCGTACTGATCGTACCTAAGGTCATGACGACCCTCATGGCCGCTGAGACGACTTTAGAGCAGGCTACCACGCTTATGGGTGACGTTAAGAACTCTCTTGACGGCATGAACAAGATGATCTCCAATGTTGACACTGTCCTGACCGACAATACCGAAGCAATGTCTGACGCCATCAAGAAGATAGGCGATATCGACATCGACGGACTTAACGACTCGATCAAGAAGCTCAACGGCGCCGTCGACGGCTTAAACAAGATCGTCTCACCTTACTCCAGGAGACAGTGAGAAAGCCGTACGAGGTAATTGCCGAAGGCATAACCCATCGTGAACAGAAATTAAATAACCCCCGTACGAGTTAATTGCCGAAGGCAATTACTGTCTGAAGTACGGGGGTTATCTTAATTTCTGGAGCCAAAGGCGGGAATCGAACCCGCGACCTATTCATTACGAGTGAATTGCTCTACCCCTGAGCCACTTTGGCGTGCCATAAAAATATACCTATTTGGAAGTTGTGTGTCAAGTGAAAGAAAAGCAAGTAAACGGGATAAGAATGATATAATTGATTTATCGGAGGAAAAATTAGTGAAAGCGCTAAAGTTCTTTAAGAAAGCTGTCAGTGTGTTTTTGTGCCTGTCATTGTCGGGTGCGCTTTTCACAGGCTGCAAAAAGAGCGATGATCTTTTCCCTTCGATTATTTCCGATAGTGAAGAAACAAGTTCTCCTGACGAGACGGATCAGCCTTCAGATACTAATGAAGGGAATGAGATCCGCCAGCTTGAAGTGGCACTTCCTTATTCAGATCTGACTATCCAGTATCTTGCGGCTTTGCTTTACTGCAAGAATAACGGACTTTGGGACAGTTCTGAGACGGGCCTTACTATAAGCACGGAGTATCTGTCGTCTGTAGCATCCACTTACGTCATTACCAATACCGGGTGCGGCAGCACGGGCGTTAACCTTGATACAGTAAAGGACTGGAAGGCTTCGGGCAGGACTCCCGACTTATTCCTTGCGCAGGACAGCGCCAGCATTTACAAGGCAGGATATGCCGAGACGCTTAATGAACATCTGGCTGACAGCAAGTATCTTAATGCGCAGCAGGTATATTCTGGCGCGCTGACCGCTGATTCCGAAGACGGAATCTTCTTTGCAGTTCCGCATTTCTGTTCTGCGAAGATCGTAATGGGCAATACTGAATATATTCCTTCGGGAATAGGAAAACTCCAGACAAAGAACACAACCGAGAACCTCAGGGCTTATCTCGAAGCGATCAATAAAGAGCACAAGGGCGTTGCAGGATTTGCTTCTGCTTATGAGCTCATTCCTTATCTGGGTTCCGCTTTTAACAAAGATATCCCGACCTCTTATATGGTCAGCAATGAATATACCATGGACAAGATCGCAGCAGGGAAAGTGATCAAAGATGCTGCATCTTATGTCAGGAGCCTCTATTCGGATTCTCTGGCACAGGACCAGATAGGCGGAGCAGATCCGATCTATTCGAGAAAGGCAGCGCTGTGGGTCGATTCATCTGCGAATATAAGGGCTTGGGCTGATTATTATCCGGGAAACTTATATCTCTTGCATTTGCCTTGCAACGATGCAACTAATGTCGGCGTTCCCTATTTAAGCACTTATTCTTTGTGTGTTGCGAAAGATTCGGGAAGCAAGGATTTTGCATCAGAGTTTGCAGCGTTTATCTCTTTCGATACTGATGCCCAGCTTCTTATCTACAGGCTTGAGGATATGACAGGCCTTATGCCGCTCACGAGAAATGATGCTGTATGGGAACTGATTTCAGCAAATAAGATCTTCGGACATATGGCCTCAGACTTCCATCAGATCATGGATAATGCGGTATATTGTCCGGACTCTTTTGACAGCAAGGTCTTTTCGAAGACCAATGAGTATACGGCAGAATATGTAAAGCAGAATGATGAGTTTGATCCGGAGAAATGCTATGGCTGACAGAATTGTTCTTCGTAAGATCCTTATTTCAGACAGTTCCGAGCTTCGTAAGCGCGGCCTCATGGAGGGTACATTAAAGCTCATTGAGGATGACATCAGAGCCCTGGGAACGGGAAGCCAGGGTGAAGCGATGCTCGCTTTAAAGGATGAGGTCATCTATGCTCTTATAAAGCTCTTCAGGCCCGACAGGAAGAAGTGCAGGGCTCACATAGACTTTGTCTTTACAAACGATGCGAATGCAGATACCCAGAGCGGCGTTGTTGATGAGGTCTTAAGATACTGTTTCCTTGAGGAGTACTATCACAAGGTAACTGTCATCTGCAATCACGGCAACGAGGGCTTAGAGCGCATCCTTGTCGGTGCAGGCTTCATGCAGGAAGCGGTCTTAAGGGATGAGGTAAGGCTTAAGAACGGCTTTGAGGATGCCGGCCTTTACGCGATGCTCTCTTATGAATATCCCAGATATAATGTCTGTTTCGTTCCTTTCGAAAGGGGCGTGGCAGTAGTTACGGGCGGCATGGATTACATTGATTCCGTTAAGCTCTTCCACTACGGTCAGAAGATTGAAGACCCGTTCGTCATAAATGTTGCTGCAAGTCTCGGACTCCTTGATTCGAACGGCGGCCTCGTCAGAAATGATGACGGAATCTATAATCTCGATAAAGACCAGCTCGAATATCTGCCGGAAGAACTTGCCATGGCCTATGTCGAGCTTAAGGAATATTTCGACAGCAACAGGGCAGGCTTTGACATCAATGTCGTATTCAATACGGGAACGCCTTTCCAGAAGAAGGTATGGAACGCGATTAATTCTATTCCGTACGGAGGCACCGCAAGTTATGAGGACATTGCGCTGAAGTTAACCGGCGGAAAGCTTTCTGAGGCGCGTAAGATCACGAGAGCTGTCGGAAGCGCATGCTCTGATAACCCCGTTGCGGTCATTGTCCCGTGTCACAGGGTAATCGGTAAGGACGGAAGCATCGTCGGATATTCCGCAGGTATCGACATCAAAGACTATCTGCTCTTGCATGAGAGCTTTACGGCGGTAACACCGCTCATATCCAAGGAGGTATAACACTAGTGGCTAAACACGATAAAGTAGCAGTCGGGGTTTCGACTATCCTTAATCCCGTACCTGTTGTTATGGTTTCATCAGGAAGCAAAGAAGGCAAGGCGAACATCATGACCGCTGCCTGGGCAGGAACGGTCAATTCCGAGCCGCCGATGATCTCTGTAAGCATCAGGAAATCAAGATATTCACATAAGCTCATCTCTGAGACCGGTGAGTTTGTCGTAAACCTCGTCTCAAAGTCACTCTGCAAGGCCTGCGATTACTGCGGCGTCAGAGGCGGCGAAAACGAAGACAAGTTCAAGTCCTGCGGCCTTACACCCGTTAAGGCAGAGGGTCTTGAGTATGCTTATGCCATCAAGGAAGCACCCGTATCGATCTCCTGCGTCGTAAAGAGCGTTACAGAACTCGGCTCACACGATATGTTCATTGGTGAGATCAAGAGCGTTACGGCTGATTCTTATCTTCTTGACCGGAACGGTAAGCTCTGCCTGGAGAATGCAAGACTTGTGGCTTATAATCACGGTGAATATTATCTCTTAGGTGAGAAGCTCGGCTTCTTCGGCTATTCCGTAGCAAAAGAAGACGTTATAAAGAGAAGAATGGGAACAGATACAAAGAAGGCGAAGAAATGAAGTTCATTGGCATAAAGAAAGTCCACGAAGGACGTTTTATAACATCTTATAACGCTGAATACGAGACCAATCTGGGCAATAAGAAGGTCTATGAGATGGTCTCAAGAGATAAGAATATTACCGGTCTTGAAGATATCGCGCGCGAAAAGTGTGATGCAGTCGTGCTCATCATCACGAGCACCGACGGCGGGCGTCTCCTTCTCAATAAAGAGTACCGGATGGCAGTCGGAGGATTTGCCATTAACTTCCCGGCAGGCCTTATCGATGAAGGCGAGACGCCTGATGTTGCAGCCGCAAGAGAACTTTGGGAAGAGACAGGCTTAAAGCTGGTATCTATTGATGAAGTCCTGCCTGTGAGCTTCTCGGGCGTCGGCATAACAAACGAGAAGAGTTGCTGTGTTATCGGCAAGGCTGAAGGCGAATTTGCTCCCAGCACTTCCGACGAGGAAGAGATCGAAGCACGCTGGTATACCAAGGAAGAGGTAAGAGAACTTCTCAAGCAGACAAACCTTGCTGCAAGGACACAGGCTTTCTGTTACTGGTGGGCTAAGTCCTGAACGGCATATTGCAAGGAATAGTCTGAAGGTGCTGCTTTTCGCGCACTTAGAATAAAATAATAAATTAACGCATCTGACAAGTAAAAATACTTGACACGCCTATGAAGCTTTGTTATTATGTGCAGGCTTGTAATTTAGGAGGCGTGCCTTTAAATGCGTGAAAAGTCAGTAAGAACAGACCTTTTGCTCGATTTCTACGGCAATCTCCTGACGCCCAAGATGAGGCGCACCTGTGAGAGCTATTATAACGATGACCTGACTTTGGCAGAGATCGCCGAAGCAGAGGGAATCTCAAGACAGGGAGTGCACGACACTGTCAAGAGGGCGGAGAAGCAGCTTGAGGAATATGAGGAGAAGTTAGGGCTTCTCGCACTTTTCGAGAAGCAGCAGGCAAAAGCAAAAAATGCTCTGGCGCACATTAAGAGCGGTGACAGCGATAAGGCTGCAAAAGAGCTTGAAGAATTGATAGAGGAAATGTAAGAACGTGTTTGAGAGCTTATCTGAAAAGCTTCAGAATATAACCTCGAAGATGCGCGGCAAGGCCCGCGTAAGCGAGAGCGACATCAAGGAGATGATGCGTGAGATCCGCATGGCTCTCCTCGAGGCAGACGTAAACTACGGCGTTGTTAAAGAATTCGTAGCTGACATGACCGAGAAGTGCAAGGGCGCTGATGTTCAGGAGTCCTTTACGCCCGGCCAGCAGATAGTAAAGATCGTAAGAGATTCTTTGACAGAACTCTTAGGCGGTGAAGAGGGCGAAGAGAAGCTCAAGGTTTCCGATACAGGATTTAATATCATTATCCTCTACGGTCTCCAGGGTGCAGGTAAGACAACTACTGCAGCAAAGCTCGCTAAGCTCTTAAAAGAGAACGGCAAGAAGCCTATGGTCGTTTCCGTCGACGTTCACAGACCCGCTGCTGCCCAGCAGCTCAAGGTCTTAAGTGACGCGGTAGGCGTTGACTGCTATATCGATCCTGAAGAGAAGGATGCCGTTAAGATCGCAAAGGACGGTGAAGGCAAGGCAAGATACATGCTTTGCAATTACCTGATCATAGATACTGCAGGACGTACGGTTGCAGATGAAGAGCTCATGGAAGAGCTCAGAGATATCGCTGCTGCCGTTAACCCTACAGAGAAGCTCCTCGTAGTCGACGCGATGATCGGTCAGGAAGCCGTAAATGTCGCCCAGCTCTTCGAGCAGAACATCGGTATGGACGGCTTCATCATGACAAAGCTCGACGGCGATGCCAGAGGCGGTGCTGCTTTATCCATCCGTAAGCTTACGAGCAAGCCTATCAAGTACATCTGTACAGGCGAGAAGGTAGATGCGATCGAGAAGTTCTATCCTCAGCGTATGGCTGACAGGATCCTCGGCATGGGTGACGTCGTAAGCCTCATCGAGAAGGCTCAGGCTAACATCGACGAGGAAGAAGCACGCAAGACCATGGAACGCATGATGGGCAGCGGCTACAACCTCGATGACCTTTATGACCAGTTCGCGCAGATGAAGAAGATGGGCTCGCTTAAAGATCTTGTCGGCATGATGCCCGGCGCAGCAGGCAAGATCAGTGATGAAGAGCTTGACGATAAGATCGTCGACAGACAGATGGCCATCATCACTTCAATGACCAAGAAGGAGAGAAGATCACCTTCGATCCTTAATGCGAGCAGAAGAAAGAGAATTGCAGCAGGTGCAGGCGTTCAGGTATCTGACGTAAATAAGCTCATCACACAGTATGAGCAGACTGCTAAGATCATGAAGCAGTTCTCAAACGGCAAGGGCGGCTTCAAGATGCCTAAGGGCTTTGCGAAGCAGGCAGCTAAGATGGGCCTTAAGGGCGGCGGCATGGGCAACATGGGCGGCATGGGAGGCCTCGGTAATATGGGCGGTATGGCTGGCTTAGGTTCCGGTATGCCGCAGGGCCTGGGAAGCTTCAGGGCGCCGAAGGAAGATGCTGATGATTCTCCTTTCGTACCCACGGGAAGACGCGACCGCAAGAAGAAGCGCAAGGGCAGAAGATAAAGTAGATCCCGTCATTAACTTGGCGTAGATTATAAAAACAAAAAACAATATTTTTTGGAGGAAAACAAAATGGCAGTAAAGATTCGTTTAAGAAGAATGGGTAAGAAGAAGGCACCTTTCTATCGTGTAGTTGTTGCTGATTCCAGATATCCCAGAGACGGTCGTTTCATCGAGGAGATCGGTTTCTATGATCCTATGAAGGAAACAGACAGCGTTAAGATCGACAGCGAGGCAGCTAAGAAGTGGATCGCTAACGGAGCTCAGCCCACAGATACAGTAAAGTCTCTTCTTAAGAAGCAGGGTATCATCTGATCAACTTTCAGCTGATGCTTAAATAATAGGAAGGAGAGCTTTATATGGACGATTTATTGGTTTATATCGCCAGGGAACTTGTCAGCAATCCCGATGAGGTAAACGTAAAGAAGACAGAGCGCGGAAACACTGTTGTTTTCGAGCTGTCCGTTGCTCCCGAAGATACAGGAAAGATTATCGGCAAGAATGGTAAGAGAGCTCAGGCTATCCGTTCCATCATGAAGGCTAAGTACCTCAAAGAAGGTAAGCGTGTAATAGTCGATATTGTAGGCTGATTCTTTTGGATAAACTCATCATTATTGGAAAGATTACCGGCGCGCACGGCGTCCGTGGGGAACTTAAGGTTTACCCCTTAACGGACGACCCGCGCCGTTTCCTTAAGCTTAAGGAATGTTTCATATGCGGGCAGAACTTCGAGAAGCCCGAAGCTTCATCATGCGCATCTGCAAGACTCGACAGGGGAAACGTTCTTATCAAGCTTGATGGTGTCCTTGACAGAGACAAGGCAGAGCTTCTGCGCGGAAGATTTATCGCCGTTGAGAGGGAGAATGCCGTAAAGCTCAAGAAGGACAACTATTTCATTACTGACCTTAAAGGTCTTAAAGTTATAGACGATGACAGGGGAGATCTGGGCAGCGTAATCGACTGTTTTGCTACAGGTCCCCAGTTCACGCTCGAAATAAAAAGGGAGAATAAGAAGAAAAATCTCATGCTCCCCTTTGTTAAAGTCTATTGTTATGAGGTCGATATAGAGGCGGGTTATATCAAGTGCAGACTGCCCGATGGCCTCTACGAATTATACGACTGATATTTAATTTACCTTTCCCTTAAGATACTCGTGCATAGCCTGGTAGCTCATGGCCTTTGAATCCAGTGAGGATACCTTTGTCTTTAAGCTGTCTCCGCATACAAAGGCATACTGGTACAGACTGTCTATGGAGCTTATTATCTCCTCTGCTTTGGCATTGAAGTCCTGCTCGGATACTCCGTTGTCGTTTACCTTGTAATTCTTGTAAGAGTTGGAAGCGTCGTCTGTATATGACACGAAATAAACGGCCGATTCAACAGGCACAAGTTCCTTGCCGTCGAAAGAATATACGGTATAGGTCATGTATTCATCCTTGTTTCTCGGGCAGTCGATAATGACAAGCTTTCCGTCAGCTGTTGTTCCGACGACAACGCCGCGAGCGGCTTCCGCCTGCATGTTCAGAGAATCAACGGTAAGAATTACCTTTGAATCCTTTTCTGACTCATCATATGAATATACTTCAAGTACAGCGCTTAAGTTATCCAGGCCTTCCATGACGATAAGTTCTTCTATTCCGTCACCAGTAAGGTCTGCAAGTGCGCAGGGTGTGTTTTCCGTCGGGAAGAGCCAGTTGGAATCTTCATGGCCGATATTCATCCAGTTGTACTTTTCAGCCTTTAATTCAACGTTTTCGAGGCATGCGAGAAGAGAACTGTAAGCATAGACTTTATTTGCTCCGGATTCTGATCCGGAAGTGCTTGCAGCTGTAACTGATGTAATAGCGGAAGGATCTCCTGATGTGCTTGCAGCAGTATAAACAGGCTGCTTAAAGGCGCATCCCGTAAAGGTCATCAGCGTTGCGGCAGATATAATAGCCGCACCCCAAGTATTCGATATCTTTTTCATAAGCGACCGTCCTTTCATTCCCATATATTTTATTGGCTTTATTTTATTTCAGTTCAGAATAGATTCTGCATCGCTTCAAAGGCAAAACGCAGGCAAACAGTTTACCACTGTTTTACAAAATGTGGGCGTCAAGTTTTTTGTAAATCGAAAATAGCCCTAGATTATGATATTATCTCATTTGGAGTAAGCTGCGTAACGCAGTATTTAGGGGAGGTACATATTATGGGAAGAGGCGGCGGAGGCGGTGGTTCACACCACAGCTCACATCATTCGAGCAGCCATACACATCATGCAAGCAGCTCGTCTTATCATTCATCAAGATCATCTTATTCACACAGCTCAAGAAGCAACAGAAACTACCGTTCGAACGGCAGTTACGGCGGAGGATCTTCCGGTGGCGGATCTTCCGGCAGCGGATGCAGCGGGTGCTTTGGCACGCTTGTTTCAATGATCTTCATTTTCTTCGCTGTAGGCGTTGCTGTATTTGCACTGGCTCAGAGGACAGGAACAGAGCTTGATATTCCGTTCGTAAACTATTTCCTGATCGAGCGTTCCACTACCAACAGGGAGCCGCTTCCTTCAGCCAAGTGCGATCCTATAGATACTTGGTATCAGGATGACTGGGGCGACTGGATCGATGAGACAGGTGAAGAGGATGCGCTTATTAAAGGTCTTAAGTATTTCTATGAGAAGACCGGCGTCCAGCCTTATCTCTGGATCACGGGCGAAGACGGCCAGAACTATAAGTATCAGGAGACAGTAGAGCAGCTCGGGGAAGAAAGGTATAAGGAGATGTTCGGAGATGACGAAGGTCACGTCATCATCATCTTCCGCGAGTATCCTAATGCTTCGAGCGAATATATCTGCACCGTAACGCCAGGTTATGACGCAGAGACCCAGGTAATGGATGAGCAGGCAAGAGAGATCGTTCTGGACTTCATCGATTACTACTACACGGACAGCGAGATGAACGAAGGCCAGTTCTTTGGAACAGCCTTCGAAAAGGCCGGTGACCGCATCATGATGAAGCAGCTCTCATTCCGCCAGATGGGCATTATCGCAGCTGTTGCTGTCATCGTTGTCATCGGCATCTGCATCGTGGCCAATATCGTAAAGAAGCGTAAGATCGCCGTTGCAAAGCAGAAGACATTGCAGGCTCAGGAGCAGGCTAAGCAGGCTAAGGCTGTTGCAGATCAGAAGAAGACCGACTTCGACCGCAAGAAGTATGAGGATAATCTTGAGACACAGTATGTTGCCGTCAACTGTCCTAACTGTGGTGCAAGCAACATAAAGATCCGTAAGACTACCGTCGGCTACTGCGATTACTGCGGTACTGCGATCAAGGTCGATCAGTACGGCAATGTCACTATTTCGAGCGGAGATCAGGCTGATACATGAACTTCTATGTAGCGACATTATTTCCCGAGCAGGTAAGCACGTATCTTAATACGAGCATTACCGGCAGGGGCATCGCCAAGGGCGCGATCTCATTGGAGTGCATCCAGATGAGAGATTATGCGCCCAATAACTACGGCCGCGTGGATGACACGATCTACGGCGGCGGTACCGGCATGATGATCCGTCCGGAACCTGTTTTCGGAGCCTTCGAAAAGGCCGTCGAACTCTGCGGAGGCGTTAAGCCCCATACGGTCTATATGTCGCCCAAGGGGCAGGTCTTTAACCAGGTCAAGGCTCACGAGCTCGCTTCATATGAGAATCTTCTTATCGTATGCGGACACTACGAGGGGATCGACGCCCGTGTGATCGATGAGATCTGCGACGAGGAGATCTCGATCGGAGACTATGTGCTTACAGGCGGAGAGACAGCAGCCATCGTTGTTATCGATGCCGTTGCAAGGTTGGTACCGGGCGTTCTTCCTAATGAAGAGGCCTATACCAACGAGTCACATACTGACGGAATGCTCGAAGCGCCTCAGTATACAAAGCCTCCGGTATGGCACGGGCATGAGGTTCCTGAGGTCCTTAAAAACGGCAATGATGCAGCGATAGCGGACTATAACCGCATTGCCGCGCTGGTCGATACATGGCACAACAGACCCGATATGCTTGACAAATTGGACATTTCCGAAAGTGATTGGGCAAAAATGCTTGCCTTTGAAAGAGGCATGTGCTAAAATTCTCCAGTTATCAGGGTGGTCCTCTGCCACTATCCAGGCAAGAACATCTGCAGGAAAGTGAGGAAATGAACAATATGGATTTAGTAAAAGT
>JAEEGK010001904.1_pt1 | contig 52386 bp, 37 predicted proteins | sample 8958771 | NCBI WGS metagenome assembly JAEEGK01 (sample SAMN16246547, study PRJNA631951) | gut metagenome | biome: gut microbiome; feature: rumen; material: SC-attached | host: Bos | place: Iran: Karaj | collected 2018-10 | reverse complement strand
ACGCGGCGTTGCTGGGTCAGGGTTGCCCCCATTGCCCAATATTCCCCACTGCTGCCTCCCGTAGGAGTCTGGGCCGTATCTCAGTCCCAATGTGGCCGTTCAACCTCTCAGTCCGGCTACTGATCGTCGACTTGGTGGGCCGTTACCCCACCAACTATCTAATCAGACGCGAGCCCATCCTTCGGCGATAAATCTTTGATAGCAGGGAGATGCCTCCCCGCTGTATCATGCGGTATTAGCAGCCGTTTCCAGCTGTTGTCCCCCTCCGAAGGGCAGGTTGCTCACGTGTTACTCACCCGTCCGCCACTAACTTGGGGAGCAAGCTCCCCTCGTCCGTTCGACTTGCATGTGTTAGGCACGCCGCCAGCGTTCGTCCTGAGCCAGGATCAAACTCTCAAAAAATGGTATCCTAACGTCCTTTCGGACGCTAAAACCTTTTTGATAAGTCAAGCATCCAAGCTTCACTCAAATTACTAAATTGACAGACTGCAGCACCTTATGATGCTGCGCCCTTTTTGGTGCGTTCGCTTCTGTTTCGCATTGTTTAATTTACAAGGTACACCCGCCGTCTCCATCGGCGACAGCTCGCTTAATATATCACGCCCTACTTGCCTTGTCAATCCCTTTTTTGCGTTTTTTTCGAGAAAGATACGCCTCTTTTTGAAAGCAAAAGCAATGATTTTTCCGCGCCGCTGTGCTATAATGTATCATTATATATTATATGGCGGACGATCGGCGGCGCGAAAGGACGGGAAATGCTTAAATTCATACTTGCGGACACGGACGGCGCGGGCTTTAAGAAGATCGCGGAGCTGATGCGGCGCCGTATGGACGCCGGCTCGGGCGACATGGTGCTGCTCGTGCCGGAGCAGCTGTCCCACGGGGCGGAAAGAGAGCTGGCGGGAGAATGCGGCGGCAGGGCGTGCATGTACGCCGAGGTGCTGAGCTTCACCCGTCTGTATACCCGCGTGGCCGCGCAGACGGGCGGGCTTGCCGACCCCGTGCCGGACAAGGGCGGAAAGCTGCTGCTGCTCAGCCTTGCCATGGAGGCGGCGTCGCCGCGGCTGCGCCATTACGGAGACCGCGGACGCCGCGCGGAATTCCTGATGATGCTGCTGGACGCGCTGGAGGAGCTGAACGGCTCGTCTGTAGACGCCGAGGCGCTGATGAAGGCGAGCGGGGAGGCCTCCGGCACCGTCGCGGACAAGCTGCACGATCTGGCCGTGACGGCCGAGGCTTACGGCGCCGTGCTCGAGCGCAGTCTCGGAGACAGCCGCGACAGGATACGCCGGCTGGCCGACTCGATATACGACAGCAGCGTCGGCAGCGGGGGCTTTTACATAAGCGGGTTCAGCGATTTCACGTCGGCGGAGCTCTCCGTTCTGGACGCGGTGCTGCGCAGGGGCACGGACGTGACCGTGGCGCTGGCCTTCCGCCCCGGCGGGGGAGAGCATTTCAGACTGACCGAGCGCACGTATTTCGCGCTGAAGGAAGCGGCGGAAAAGCGTTTCGTGCAGGTGGAGACGACGGCGCTGCCGAAGGCGGAGGAAAGCGCGCTTTCCCGCCTGCGCGACGGAATTTACGATCACGGCGCGGGGACGTATGAGGGAGACTGCGGCGCGGTGGAGCTTTACAGGGCGGAGTCGCCCCTGGACGAATGCCGCCTTGCCGCGGGGAGGATACTCGAGCTCATGCGCCTCGACGAAACGCTGAGCTTTTCGGATTTCTCCGTGGCCGCCGCGGACAGCGAAAAGCTGAGCAGCTATATCCAAAGCGTTTTTTCGGATTACGGCATACCCTTTTACTCCGGGGAAAAGAGCGAGCTGCGGGAAAAAAGCATCATAGCCTTCGCCCTTGAGGCGCTCGACACGGTGCGGGGCGGATGGAGCTACGGGAGCGTGTTCCGGTATCTGAAGACTGGCCTTGCCGGGCTGAGTCCGGACGAATGCGACCTGCTGGAAAACTACTGCCTTATGTGGGGCGTGCGCGGGAGCATGTGGACCCGCCCGGAGAGCTGGGACATGAACCCGAGGGGCTTCGCGAAGGAAAAGACCGAGGAGGACGAGCGGCTGCTTGAACGCATAGACGGATACCGCCGCCGCGTCGCCGGCCCCCTGGAGAGTCTGGCGGAGGATATGGAAAAAGCCGACACGGCGGGGAAGGCCGCCGCCGCTCTGTACGCTTTCTTTGAAAGAACGGAACTCGCGGGAGCGCTGGAGGAAAAGGCCGCGCGCCTGGCCCGGGCGGGCATGAGCGGGGAGGCCGCGGAGTACGCCCGGCTCTGGGACGTGCTGATAGACTGCCTTGACAGGCTTTACACCGTTCTGGGCGAAACGCCCATGAACGCGGATGAATTCAGAAACATACTCGAGCTGCTGCTTTCGGTATGCGATATCGGCCTTATCCCGCCGACGCTCGACAGCGTGAGCATAGGCGGGACGTCGCGGGCGAGGATGCACCGCGCCCGCTGTCTGATCGTGCTCGGTGCGGACGATACCGCGATCCCCGGCAGCTCCGACGCGGGCGGGCTGTTTTCCGAGGACGAAAAAAAGACGCTTTTCGATATGGGCATAAGGCTCATTTCCGACAGGGACGAGGCGGTCGACCGCAGGCTGTACGAGCTGTGGCAGCTGACCGCCGCGGCCTCGGAAAGGATCATTATCAGCTATTCCGGGGGGAAAAACAGCCGCCCCTCGCTGCTCATCACCCGCGCCGAGGCACTGCTCGGCAAAAAGACAGTCTCCACGGACGCCGCCGACCGCGCTTACATGGCCGCGGCGCCGGGACCGTGCTTCAGCTTCGCTCTTTCCGGCAGCGCGGAGGCGGAGGCCTGCACGGACGCGGAGCGTCTCGGAGCGGTCAGAGCGGCGGTAAGCCGCGAAAGGGGCAGACTGAGCCGGCGAAGCGTGGACAGACTGTACGGCAGGAGCATACGCCTCACCGCGTCGCGCGCTGATGATTTCAGCCAATGCCGCTTCATGTATTTCATGAAATACGGGCTCAAGGCCGATCAGCGGAAAAAGGCGGCCTTCGATCCGCCGGAGCTGGGCACCTTCGTGCATTTCGTGCTGGAAAACACGGCGCGGACGGCGAAGGAGAAGGGCGGCTTCGCCGCGCTGTCCGGCGGCGAGCTGCGTTCGCTGGTGGGAGAGTATACGGAAAAATACGTCGAGCGGTATTTCACCGGCGGCGAGCTGAACGATCCGCGCTTTGCGTATCTGTTCGCAAGGCTGCGGGAGACTGTGGACGCAATAGCGGAGGACGTCGCGGGAGAGCTTGCCGTATCGGATTTCGAGCCGCTCGATTTCGAGCTGCGCTTTGCCGACGGGGCGGACATGCCCGCGGCCCGGGCCGGAGACATAAAGATAACCGGCGTGGTGGACAGAGTGGACGGCTGGCAGGACGGCGACAGGCTGTATCTGCGCGTGGCGGACTATAAAACGGGGAAAAAGAGCTTCAGCCTTTCGGACGTACGTTACGGCCGCGGGATACAGATGCTCATATACCTTTTCGTGCTTGCCGAGCACGGGAGGAAGCGTTACGGCCGGGAGGTGGTCCCCGCGGGAGTGCTGTACTGTCCCGCGAGGGACGTCACGGTCGCCCTGCCGAGAAACGCGACGGACGAGGAGATAGCCGAGGAGCGCAGAAAAAAGCTGAAGCGCAGCGGACTGATACTTGCCGACGAAAGAGTGGTCGGCGCGATGGAGAACGACGGCGATACGGTATATCTGCCCGTGGAATTCAAAAAGGGAGAGCTTCGGGGCAGCATAGCGGGAGAGGGGCAGCTGGCAGAGCTGAGCCGCTACGTGGACGGGCTGCTCGCGGAGATGGGCCGCTGCATGAACGAGGGGCGCATAGAGGCAAATCCCCTGTTCAAGGGCAAGGAGAGCCCCTGCGATTACTGCCCCTATACGGAGGCCTGCGCCTTTGACGAGAGCAGGGACGGACCGAGGCTGCAGCGTAATCTGAAAGACGCGGAATTCTGGCGGGAAATAAGCGCGGGAGGGGGCGGCGAAAACGGCTGAGTTCGATTTTACCCCGGCGCAGGCCGCGGCGATAGAGCACCGCGGCGGGCCGCTGCTGATAAGCGCGGGAGCCGGCTCGGGAAAGACCCGCGTGCTGGTGGAAAGACTGCTGAACATCGTGGAAAAAGAGGGAACGGACATAGACCGCTTCCTTGTCATAACCTTCACCCGCGCCGCGGCGGAGGAGCTGCGGGGCAGGATACTCGAAAGACTGTATCAGCGGCTCGCGCTGCAGCCCGGCAGCGCGCATCTCAGACGGCAGACCGCTCTGGTATACAGGGCGCAGATAAGCACGATACACGGCTTCTGCGGAGCGATACTGCGGGAAAACGCGCAGCTGTGCGGCATCCGGGCGGATTTCCGTCAGCTGGACGATACGGAGGCCGAGGTGATCAGGAGCGAGGTGCTCGACGGCGTGCTGGCGGAGAGATACCGGGAAATGACGGACGGCTTCCGCGCCCTTGCCGACACCCTCGGAGCCGGGCGCGACGACAGGACGCTCGTCAGAACGGTCAAGGACTGCTACGAGTCGATACAGGGCCACCCCTATCCGGAAAAATGGCTCGGGCAGCGCATAGCCGAGCCGGTATTCGACGGCGACGCGGGGAAAACGCCCTGGGGGGCGCTGCTGCTGCGCCGCGCGGAGGACCGCTGCTCCTTCTGGCTCAGACGCATGGAGCAGGCGCTGGCTATCGTCATGGCCGACGGCGACGCCGCGGCCGCCTACGGCCCCTCTTTCGGGGAAACGGCGGAGTCGATCGAAAAGCTGCTCGGCGCCGTCAGGGAGGGCTGGGACAGCGCGTACCGCTGTGAAGAGCCCGTTTTCCCGAGGCTCAGGCCGCTGAAGAAGACAAGCGCCGAGCTTGACCGGGCAAAGCTGATCCGTGAAAAATGCAAAAGAGCCATGGGCCTGCTGAAAAAAACCTTCGATACCGACAGCGCGGGACACAGGGAGGACCTCATGGCGGTCAAGCCGTGCACCGACGAGCTTTTCAGACTCGTAACGGATTTTTCCGCGGCTTACGGAGAAGAAAAAAAGAAGCGCGGGGCGCTGGATTTCAACGATCTCGAGCACATGGCGCTGCGCCTGCTCACCGATGAGGACGGGAAGCCGAACGAACAGGCCGCGGAGATCGCCGCCCGCTACCGCGAGGTGCTGGTCGACGAATATCAGGACTGCAACCGCGTTCAGGACGCGATATTCTCCGCCGTGTGCGGAAACGGGAATATCACCATGGTCGGCGACGTCAAGCAGTCGATCTACCGTTTCAGACTTGCCGATCCGTCGATATTCCTTGAAAAATACAGGCGCTTTTCCGACGAGCCCTCCCCGGAGGGCCGCCGCATAGTCCTCGCGGACAACTTCCGTTCCGCCGAAGGGGTCATCGACGCGGTCAACGGCCTTTTCGGGCTCATAATGACGCGCGGGCTGGGAGAGCTGGACTACGCGGGACACGAGGAGCTGCGCTGCCGGGCGGCCGATAACGCGGAGGGAGCGGGAGAGCGGTTCGAGCTGCATCTGCTCAACGTCGGCGGCGACAGACTTGCCGACGAGGCGGAGTATACGGCCGGACTGATCGAAAAGCTGCTTTCTTCCGGCATGACGGCGGAGGGCAGAGCCCTGAGGCCGGAGGACGTAGCCATACTGTTCAGGGCGGCCAAGGGCAAGGAAAAGATCTACGCCGCCGCGCTGGAGAGACGGGGAATAGACTCGCGCAGTCAGAGAGCCGAGGAGGACATACGGGAAAGACGGGAGGTGCTCTGCGCGCTTTCGATACTGCAGATCACGGACAATCCCCGTCAGGATATCCCGCTCATAGCCGCGCTGCGCTCGCCCGTGTGGGGCTTTACCGCGGACGAGCTTGCCGAGATACGCGCGGTGAAAAAAGAAGGCTGCTTTTACGAGGCGCTGACCGCCGCCGCGCGCGGAGACGGAGAGGAGACCGCGGCGTGCCGGGAAAAATGCGCGGCGTTTATTTCGCAGCTGGAGGATTTTCGCCTGTGCGCCTCGGATATGCCCACGGACAGACTGCTGGGGTATATATATGAAAAGACCATGCTGCCGGCCATAGCGGAGGCGGAGAAGCCCGGCTCCTCGGAGGGCCTGTACGCGCTGCTCGACTATGCCCGCAGCTATGAAAGATCGGGATACAGAGGCCTGTTCAGCTTCGTAAATCAGATCAGGGAGGCGGCGGAAAACGGCGGCGTGAAGCTGCCCGGCTCCGGAGGCGGCAGCAGGGGCGTGCTCATAAGCTCGGTTCACAACTCCAAGGGCCTGGAATACCCCGTCGTGGTGCTGGCCGATCTCTCTTCGCAGTTCAACAAGGCCGATATCAGAAAGCCTCTGCTCATTCACCCGGAGCTCGGAGCGGGCGGCAAAAGGACGGACAAGCTGCGCGGCATCGAATATCCGACGCTGCCGAAGCTCGCCATCGCCGCGCAGACGGACAACGAGCTGCTGTCCGAGGAGATGCGCATACTCTACGTCGCCATGACGCGGGCAAAGTACAAGCTGCTGGCGATATGCTCTGCCAACGACGCGGACGCCGCCCTTCAGTCCGCCGCGGCGACCGCGGAGGGCGGCGCCGAATACCAGGAGCTGGAGAGCGCCAGATCCTCGGCGGCATGGCTGCTCACCGCCGCGGCGGCGCTGGGCAGGCCCGTCATACGCGCGGAGGCCGCCGGGGACGCCGGGGAGGGCGAAAGAGAAGAAAGGGAAGAAGGGAAGCCCGCCTTTGACGGAGAGCTTGCCGAAAGGATAAAGCGGAGCCTCGCCTGGAGCTACTCCCGCATCGCGGACACCCGTCTGCCCTCCAAGCTGACGGCCACGGAGCTCAAGGGCGGCGCCGCCGCGGCGGAGGCCGCCGAGGAGGCGGAGAGCCTGCCCCCCGCATGGAAGGCCGGGACGCTGAGAAGACCGGCGTTCGTAAGCGAGCGGCAGGGCCTGACCGCCGCCGAAAAGGGCACGGCGCTGCACCTCGTGATGCAGTATATCGACTACGGCCGCTGCGGCTCCGCCGCGGAGATCGAGGCCGAGAAGGAGCGGCTGCTGGCGGAGAGAACGGTCACCGCCCGGCAGGCGGAGGCGGCGCCGGCGGAAAAGATACTCGCCTTTTTCGAGTCGCCTCTCGGCAAAAGGGTGATGAAAGCCGACAGGGTAACGAGAGAATTCAAGTTTTCGCTGCTCGTGCCCGCCTCGGAGTATTATCCGGAGGGAAAAGGAAAGATACTGCTCCAGGGCGTGGTGGACTGCTTCATAGAGGAGGCGGGAGAGCTGAGCGTGATAGATTTCAAAACCGACCGTATCGGGGCGGACCGTATCGGGGAAAGAGCGGAGGCTTACCGCCCGCAGCTCGAGGCCTACGCCGCGGCGCTGGAACGGATAACGGGGAAAAAAGTAAGGCAGAGGCTGATATATTTCTTTTCCGTGGGGAAATATACGGAGATATGAGGTGTTGCATATGAACGGACCGATACTGCTCGACGGAGCCATGGGCACGCAGATGATAAAGCGCGGAGTCGATCCGGGCCGCTGGCCCGAGGCCGCGAACGTCACCGCGCCCGACGCGATAAAAGCGATACACCGCAGTTATATCGAAGCGGGCAGCAGGATAATATACGCCTGCAGCTTCGGCGCGAACTCATATAAGCTCAGGGGCTGCGAATACGGAACGGCGGAGCTTGTGAAGGCAGCGCTTGACAACGCGAGAGCGGCGGCCGAGGGGACGGACGTGCGCGTCGCGCTGGACGTGGGCCCCATAGGCGAGATGCTCGAGCCTTACGGGGAGCTCGGCGAACAGAAGGCGAGAGAGCTGTATACGGAGCTGGCCGAGGCGGGAAAAAGCGCGGATTTGGCCGCGATAGAGACGATGTGGGACATAGAGGAGGCGGTCATCGCCCTGGAGGCGATAAAGAGCGTGTCCGATATGCCGGTGTTCGTTACGATGACCTTTCAGGCCGGGGGGCGTACCATGTGCGGCTGCGGCGTGGAGGAGATGGCGGAAAGGCTCGGGGCCGCGGGAGCCGACGCGATAGGCATAAACTGTTCCCTCGGGCCGGGGGAGGCGCTGCCGCTTATGAAGAGGCTGGCCGAATGCACCTCTCTGCCCATGATAGCAAAGCCCAACGCGGGCATGCCCGACCCGAAGACCGGCGAATACAAGCTCTCTCCCGCGCGCTTTACGGAGCTGATGCTGCCCGTTATCGAGCTGGGAACGGCCTGCGTCGGCGGCTGCTGCGGTACGGGACCGGAATATATCGAGGCGCTCGCGGAGGCGATGGGATGAACGTCGTCCCGGCGATACTTGCCGGACTGACCGCGTGCTGCGCGGCGGCGTTTTTCCTGCTCGGCTTCAACTGGCGCAGGGAAAACTGCGTATGGCACTCTTCCTCGAAAAAAGACGTCCGCGCGGCGGCGGTCATAACGGCGCTGTACGCGCTTGTCGCCTTCGCGGGACTCGGCGACGGGCGGGCGCCCGAAAGCCCGTACGTTTTCGAGGCCAGAGGAGAGTCCTTCACGGCGCGGCTCGACAGTCCCGGCGAGGTAAGCGCGCTGACGTGGTACGCCGGTCCGACCGCGGGAGCCTGCACGGTGGAGTTTTCCGAGGACGGGGAGACGTGGACCGGACAGGGCGGCATAGAGCAGGACTACAAGGCCGTGCTGAAATGGAACAGCGTCGAAATACGCCCGGAAAAGACGGAATATATCCGCGTGACCTGCGTTTCCGGCGCGCCGCTGTATCTGCAGGAGCTGGCGGCGTTCGGCCCGCAGGGAGAGCAGCTCACGCTTAAGGACGGCGGCGGGGCGACGGACGAGCAGCAGCTCGCCGCGTCGGTACCGAGCAGGCTCAACGGCAGTTATTTTGACGAGATATACCACGTTCGCACCGCGTGGGAGCATATCAACGGCGTAAAGCCCTATGAAATAACCCATCCGCCCCTGGGAAAGCTGATCATTTCCCTGGGAATACGCCTGTTCGGGCTCGTTCCCTTCGGCTGGCGCTTTATGGGAACGCTCTTCGGCTGTCTGATGCTGCCGGTGATGTATCTGTTCCTGAAAAGCATGTTCGGGAGCAGCGCGGCGGCGACGGGCGGCACGGTGATATTCGCGCTCGACTTCATGCATTTTGTTCAGACGCGCATAGCGACAATAGATACCTACGGCACCTTTTTCGTACTGCTCATGTTCGCGTGCATGTATCGGTACTACTCCCTCCCGCCCGACGCGCCGGTGAAAAAGACGCTGCCGCCGCTGTTCCTGAGCGGACTTTTCTTCGGGATCGGCGCGGCGTCGAAATGGACGGTGATCTACGGCGGAGCGGGGCTTGCGGCGGTCTGGGTGCTCAGACAGATCTTCTGCCTCAGACGCCGCGGGGACAAGGCGGCCTATCTTGCCGCGACGGCGCTGTGGTCGCTGCTGTTTTTCGTGCTCATCCCGGCGGTGATATACTGCCTGGCGTATATCCCGTACGCCCGGGCGGAGGGGGTAAAGCTCTTCGGAGCGGAGCATTTCAGGATCATATGGGAAAATCAGAAATACATGCTGAACTATCACGGGGGCCTTCAGGCGACGCATCCCTACCAATCGGAATGGTGGCAGTGGGTGCTTGATATAAGGCCGATACTGTATTTCCTCAGATACTTCGACGACGGGACGAGATCCTCCTTCGGAGCGTGGGGCAACCCGATGTTCTGGTGGAGCGGGCTGCTGTCGATGGTATGCATGGCCTTCAAGACCGCGAGAGGCGACAGAAAGGCCGCGTTTATCCTGTGCGGCTGGCTTTCGCTGCTGCTGCCGTGGGCGGTGATAAGCCGCTGCGCGTTCATCTACCACTATTTTCCGTGCACGGTCTTTCTCGCCGCGGCGATGTGCTATGTGCTGTGCGATATCCACCGGCGCTCGAGAAAGCTCTTCGTTCCCGTCACGGCGGCGAGCGCGGGGGTATGCGCGGCGCTGTTCGTGCTGTTTTATCCCGTGCTGACGGGGGCCGTATGCCCGGCGAAGCTCTCCGTGCTGTGGAGATGGTTCGGCGGGATGTGGCCGTTCTGATATCGTCCGCGATTTAAGAAACAAAAAAACGCGCCGTGTCCGGCGCTCGGAAAGAAGGATATAATAATTATGATAGCATTGGGAAGCGACCACGCGGGCCTCGAGCTGAAAAAGGCTCTCATGGAATATCTTGACGAAAAGGGCCTGGAGTACAGGGATTACGGCACCTTCTCCCCGGACAGCTGCGATTACCCGGTATACGCGAAGGCGGCGGCTCAGGCCGTGGCGAGCGGCGAGTGCGACAGGGGAATACTCGTCTGCGGCACCGGAGCGGGCATGGCCATATCCGCAAACAAGATCCGGGGCATACGCTGCGCCTGCTGTTCGGACTGCTTTACCGCGGAAATGGTCAGAAGGCACAACGACGCCAACATGCTCTCCCTGGGACAGCGCGTGGTGGGCGTCGGCCTTGCGCTGAAGATAGCCGAGACCTTTCTGACCACGGAGTTCGAGGGAGGCCGCCACGCCCGCAGGGTCGGGCTGATAAGCGAGCTGGAGCGGCAGTGAAAAACAGGGTCTACCGATCCTCGCTGCCTCTGAAAAAGATACTGTCCGTTCTGCTGCTCGTTCTGCTGCTTCTGCTTGCCGCGGCGGCGGCGCTCTTTTTCCTCTTCAGAAGCTGGACGGTGTACGACGCGGAAGGGGCGCACATAATTTTTCCGTGGGCCGGATGAGGACAGCCGGACTTTGCCGGTTTGACGGTTTTTCGGCGGTTTCCGGACGGAAACGGCATTTTTCGCCGGGCGGCATCTTGTTAGAATGAGATTTCTTTGATATAATCATCAAATATCAACAATCGAAAGAAAGGGGGCGCGAAAATGAAGGCAAGGGCTTTTGAGGGCTGGTGGGTCGGACAGTACAGCGAGAACGACGCCGCCACGCTCCGCGGCGCCGGTTATCCGCGGCTGCTTGCCTCGCTTTTGTGCTCCCGCGGTCTGGTAAACCCGTATATCGTGAGAGAATTCATGCGGGAGGACCTGGAGCTGCTGCACGACCCGTTCCTGATGAAGGACATGGACAGGGCCGTCAGCCGCATAAACCGGGCGGTCGCCGCCGGGGAAAAGGTGGCGGTATACGGGGATTACGACGTGGACGGCCTTACATCCACGGCGCTGATGACCGATTATATCCGCTCTCTCGGCCTTTCCTGCACGGCATATATACCAGAGAGGCTTACCGAGGGCTACGGCATGAGCGAGGAGGCTCTTAAGCAGATACGCGCCGGCGGGGTGACGCTTATCATCACCGTTGACTGCGGCATAACCTCGTTTGAACAGATACGGGCCGCGCGGCGCATGGGAATGGACGTGGTAGTGACCGATCATCACGAGTGCCTCGGCCCGCTGCCGGAGGCCTGCGCGGTGGTCGATCCCCGCAGGCTGGACTGCCCGTATCCCTTCAAGGGGCTTGCGGGAGTGGGCGTGGCCTTCAAGCTGGTCTGCGCAATGGAGGGCCCGGCAAAGACAGAAGAGATCGTCGCCCGCTACGGAGAGCTCGCGGCGATGGGCACCATAGCGGACGTGATGCCCGTGGTGGATGAAAACAGGGCGATAATACGCCGCGGCATCGAGGTGCTGCACGGGGCGGGCAGGCTGGGCCTGAACCGCCTGCTCAACGAGCTCGGGCTCAGCCGCGAAAAGCTGAGCAGCTCGGACATCAGCTTTTCCGTGGTTCCCAAGCTGAACGCCGCGGGACGCATGGGCCGGGTACGCACCGCCTTCGAGCTGCTCATGTCCGAGGATGAGAGAGAGGCCGACGCCCTGGCAAAAACGCTGTGCGATATGAACATAGAGCGCAGAGAAGTGGAGAACCGCGTTTTTTCGGAGGCGCTCGAAATGCTCAGCGGGAGCGGGCGAGTATCCTCCCCCATAGTGCTCGCTTCGGACAACTGGCATCACGGAGTGTCCGGCATAGTCGCCTCGCGGCTCGCGGAGCGCTTCGGAGTCCCCGCGGTGGTAATATGCCTGGAGGGAGACGGCGGGCGCGGCTCCTGCCGCAGCTTCGGCAATTTCAATATCTTCATGGCGCTGAATTACTGCCGGGACGTCCTCGACTCCTTCGGCGGCCACGCGCTCGCGGCCGGCCTTACCCTGAAGAGGGACGCGGTGGACGAGTTCAGAGGCAAGCTGACGGAATACTACAATTTTACCGAGGGCGATTTTTTCCAGATGAAGCTGCCCGTGGACTTCTGCGTGGACGATCCGTCCATGCTCACGCTCAGGGATATAGAGGGCCTTAAGGCCATGGAGCCCTGGGGCAGCGGAAATCCGCCGCCCTCGATGTGCATGAGGGACGTGAACGTGGAGGCGGTCACGCCCATAGGCGGCGACAGACACGTCAAGCTGCGCGTGAGCCGCGGGGGAAGAAGCTTTGAATGCGTTTTCTTCTCGGTATCCGCGAAGGAGCTCGGCGTACACGCCGGAGCGACGGTCGATCTGGCCTTTGAGCCGGGGATAAACGAATACAGGGGCACGAAGTCGGTGCAGCTGCTGCTGAAGGACGTGCGCGCCTCGAGATGCGGGGACGAGCCCACGCTCGCGCTCGCGCGGCGCTTTTTCGCGGGGGCCGCCATGCTGCCGGTGGAAAACGCCATGCTGCTGCCCGAGCGGGGGGAATTCGCAAAGGTCTGGAACAATATCATCCAGCGTTCGAGGAGATTTCTCGAGCCCTTCGACGAGCTGCTGCCCGATATCGCGCTGCACACGGGCATAGCGTCCCTGGGCCGCATTTACGTCTGCCTGAGGGTGTTCGACGAGCTCGGCCTGATAAATCTCCGCGAATTTGAAGAAAACATGGATATACATATACCGCGCGTTGAGAAAAAGGCGGATCTGAACGATTCGCTGATACTTCAGAAACTGAGATGAGAGGAGGGGAAGTCCGTGTCCTGGCAGCCGGAGGAAAGCTACGCCGAGCTTGAAAACAAGCTGAAGGAATATTATCCCAGGGTGGATACGAAGCGCCTGAGAGAGGCGTTCGATTTCGCGCGCAAAGCCCACGAGGGACAGCTGCGCAAGGACGGGACGCCCTTTATAACTCATCCCGTCGCAGCGGCGATGATATGCGCGGAAATGGGGCTGGACGAGGACTCGGCGGTGGCCTGCCTGCTGCATGACACCATTGAGGACACCGACGCCACGTATGAACAGATAGAGCATCTTTTCGGGACCCAGGTGGCGGATCTCGTGGAGGCGGTAACAAAGCTGACGCGGGTGGTATACACCAGCAAGGAAGAAGAGCAGATGGAAAATCTGCGCAAGATGCTCATGGCCATGGCCAAGGATATCCGCGTGATACTCATCAAGATAGCCGACAGGCTCCACAACATGCGCACGATGAACTATCAGTCGGAGGACAAGCAGAGGGAAAAGGCGCTGGAGACCATGGAGATATACGCGCCCATTGCCCACCGTCTCGGCATGCAGAGAGTCAAATGGGAGCTGGAGGACCTTTCGCTGCTGTATCTCGATCCCATAGGCTACAGGGAGATCACCTCGCAGCTGGAAAAGCGCATGCCCGTGCTGGAAAGGTTCATGGAAGTGAACAAGCAGCGCATGATAGACCGGCTCGCCTCCGCCGGCATCAAGGGCGAGGTCACCTGCCGCATAAAGCACATATACAGCATCTACCGGAAGATGTACAGTCAGAACAAGGAGCTCAGCGAGGTGCTGGATCTCTGCGCTTTCCGCGTGATAGTGGACACCATCCCGGACTGCTACAACGTGCTGGGGCAGATACACGATCTGTTCAAGCCCCTGCCGGGGAAATTCAAGGATTATATAAGCACGCCCAAGCCGAATATGTACCAGAGCATACACACCACGGTCATAGGCTCCGAGGGCATACCCTTCGAGGTGCAGATACGCACCTATGAAATGCACCACACCGCCGAATACGGCGTGGCGGCGCACTGGAAATACAAGCAGGGCATCAGCGGCCCCGCGGGCGAGGAGAAATTCGCCTGGATACGCAGCCTGCTCGAGGCGCAGCAGGAGAGCGACGCGCAGGATTTCGTGCACGAGCTGAAGATAGACATGTTCGCCGACGAGGTGTTCGTTTTCACGCCCAAGGGCGACGTGATAAATCTGCCCGCCGGCGCCACGCCGATAGACTTTGCCTACAGCATACATTCCGAGATAGGCAACCATATGACCGGCGCCAAGGTCAACGGGCGCATAGTGACCTTCGATCACGCCCTGCAGAACGGGGACGTGGTCGAGGTGAGCACCTCGCCCTCCTCCAAGGGCCCCGCCCGGGACTGGATCGCCATTGCCAAAAGCTCTCAGGCGCGCAGCAAGATAAAGCAGTGGTTCAAGCGCGAGAAGCGCGACGAGAACATAGCCCGCGGCAAGCCCGTTTTCGAAAACGAGATGAGGCACGCCGGCATGAGCCCCGCGGTGCTGAACGACGCCGATTTCCTGCAGGGAGTGCTCAAAAAGCTCGCCGTGACCTCCATGGACGACGTATACGCCGCCATAGGCTACGGCGGCATGGCCGCGTCTCGGGTGGTGAGACGCATACACGACGAATATTCCCGCCTCAGCAAGGCCGACAAGTTCGAAAAACAGGTCGAAAAGCTCGGCCAGCCTCAGGCGGTAAAGGAACACAGCATAAACGGGATACTCGTTGAAAATCTGGACAACTGCCTGATCAAGTTCGCCCGCTGCTGCACTCCGGTTCCGGGAGACCCGGTGGTGGGATATATCACGAAGGGCTTCGGCGTGTCGATACACCGCACGGAATGCCTCAACTACCGCTCGTCCATAGCCAAGGACGGCGAGGACATGCGGTGGATATCCGTGCGCTGGGCCGGCACCGGCGGAGAGCTGTACCAGGCGTCCTTATCCGTGAACGCGGTGCAGCACAAAAATCTCATAATGGATATAGCCACCGCGCTGAGCGCGGCAAAGGTGAAGATAACGTCCCTCTCGGTAAGAGAGCTGACCGGGGGAGGCTCCGTGGCCTTCATCACCGTGGAGGTAAAGGACACGGCGGAGCTTACCTCCGCGATAAACAGGCTTGCGCTCATAAAGGGCGTAACAGAGGTCAGGAGGACGGGCACGTGAGAGCGGTAGTCACGAGAGTGAAAAACGCGAGAGTGGAAATAAACGGAGAAGTGAGCGGCAGCATAGGCGTCGGGTTTCTCGTGCTTCTGGGCGTGAAGACCGGCGACACGGAGGCCGAGGCGATACGCCTGAGCGACAAGATATGCGCCCTGCGCATATTCGAGGACGAAAACGAGCGCATGAACCTTTCGCTCGCCGACGTGAACGGAGACATTCTCGCGGTATCGCAGTTCACCCTTTACGGCAATTGCCGCCGCGGGCGCAGACCGGAGTTCCTCAGCGCGGCGAAGCCGGAACTGGCGGTGCCGCTGTACGAGCTTTTCATAGAAAAATGCCGGGAAAAGGGCTTCCGCGTGCAGACCGGCGTTTTCGGGGCGGACATGCAGGTGTTTTCGCAGAACGACGGGCCGGTCACGCTGATACTCGATACCGACGAGCTGTAACGGAGGCTTGATATGCTGATAAAATGCTTTACCGTGGGGCAGCTGCAGACCAACTGCTACATAGTCACGGATGAAAATTCGCTGAAATGCGCGGTGATCGATCCCGGCGCGGAATCGGGCACCATACTGAATTATCTCGACGACAACAGGCTGAAGGCGGAATGCATATTCCTCACCCACGGGCATTTCGACCACACCAAGGCTGTGCCCGCCGTATACGCCGAGACGAAGGCGAGAGTGTACATCAACAGGGGCGACGCGAACCTCGAGGATTTTCACGACTCGTACAGATACCACGGCGGCGACGAGCTCGGGTTTTACGCCGAGGGGGACGTCATCGAGGTAGGCGCGCTGAAATTCACCGTTATGGAGACTCCCGGCCACAGCCGCGGCTCGGTGACGCTGCGCTGCGAAAACGCTCTGTTCACCGGCGACACGCTTTTCCGCGACAGCTGCGGGCGCACGGATCTCGAGGGCGGCAGCATGACCGTGCTGAAAAAGTCCCTTCGGCGTCTGTATGAGCTTGAGGGAGATTTCGAGGTCTACCCCGGACACATGGACTCCACCACCCTGGACAGAGAGCGGAAATTCAATTATTACATGCTCGAAGCCGCGGAAGAATAACAGAATGAATATATTTCTCAAGGGACATGAGTACAGATATGCCGCGGAGCAGGCGCTCATGTCCTTTTTTCCCGACCAAAGACCGGAATACCCCGACGGCGCGGAGCCCGAAGGGAACTGCGTGATACTGAGCCTCGACGGGGCGAGGGCCGCGGCGGAGCTGCGGCTGGACGGAAGGACCGCCCGGGGCGAGGCGGAAGCGGACGGGCCCGTCCCGGAAAACGGGACGGAAAGAGACAGGCTGCTGCAAAAGCTTGTCAAGCTCGCCTTTTTCCGCGCGGCGGTGGAGCTGCGCGGCAGCGCTCCGCCCTGGGGCGCGCTCACGGGCGTGAGGCCCGTCAAGCTCGCGGCGAAATATATGCGTCAGACCGGCCTCGGGCCCGCGGAGACCGCGGAATACATGTCGGAGGAATACTGCGTTTCCCCCGGCAGAGCGGAGCTGTGCGCAAGGGCGGCGGAATATTCGCTGAAGGCGGACGCGGAGCTTGAGGAAAAGGACGTGCTTTTGTACGTGGGCATACCCTTCTGCCCCTCCCGCTGCTCCTATTGCTCTTTCGTCAGCAGCTCGGTGGAAAGATCCCTCGCGCTGATCGGCGATTACGTAGAGGCGCTGCTGCGGGAAATAAGCGCCGCGGGGCGGCTCGCCGCGAAATACGGAATGAACGTCGCGGCGGTGTATTTCGGCGGCGGAACGCCCACGACCCTGTCCCCGGAGAGCCTTGACCGGCTCATGGGAGAGCTGGCGTACGCCTTCGATCTGTCCCGCTGCCGGGAATATACCGTGGAGGCAGGCAGGCCGGACACCGTAACGAAGGAAAAGCTGGAGACGCTCCGGCGCCGGGGCGCGGGCAGGATAAGCATAAATCCGCAGACGATGAACGACCGCGTGCTCGCCGCGATAGGCAGAAGGCACACCGCGGGAGACGTTCTGACGGCGTTTGCTCTGGCGAGGGAGCATTTCCCGGGAGATATAAACATGGACCTGATAGCCGGGCTGCCCGGGGACGGCCCGGACAGCTTCCGCCGCAGTCTCGATACCGTTCTGGGCCTGGGGCCGGAAAACGTGACCGTGCATACGCTCACCATGAAGCGCTCTTCCCGTCTCAGCGCCGAGGGCGGCGGGATACCGGAGGGCGAGGCGGCCGCGGAGATGCTCGGATACGCTTATTCCGTCCTGCCCTCGGCGGGCTTTTCGCCCTACTATCTTTACAGGCAGAAATTTTCCGTGGGCGGCTTCGAGAACACGGGCTGGTGCCTGCGGGGGCATGAGAGCCTGTACAATATCGGCATGATGGAGGAGCTTCGCAGCGTGATAGCTCTCGGCGCCGGCGGCGCGACGAAGCTGGTGCATCCCGGGAGCGGGAAAATAGACCGCGTTTTCAACAAAAAATATCCGTACGAATATATAGCCTCTTCCGGCTGCGTCCCGGAGCTGGAAAAGCTGCTCGGCTGAGGCGCAGGCAAAAAAAGCCGTTTACAAAACCGCCGCGAGCATATATAATAACCGTACAGAACCGGACAAAGCGCAACAGATATAAAGTCAGGATGGGAGGAGACGCTATGGCATATTCTATCATCACCATAAGCAGGGAGTTCGGAACGGGAGCAAGACTGATAGGCAGACAGCTCGCCGAATTGTTGGGGTACGGTTATTACGACAGGGCTCTTATAGAAATGTCTGCGGAAAAGAGCGGACTGAGCGAGGAGTTCATAGAGCGTACCGAGGAGAAAGCATCCAACAGCTTCCTTTATAACCTCGCCACGGCGGCGTACATATCCTCCGATATGGGCATGCAGTACAGCGTGCCCGTAAACGACAGAGCCTTCATGGTTCAGTCGGACGTGATAAGGGAGATCGCCAAGAAGGAAAACAGCGTTATAGTCGGCCGCTGCGCCGATTATATCCTCAAGGATCATCCCAAGCTGCTCAGAGTGTTCATTTACGCGGACAAGGCCGACAGGATAAACCGCATCATCAACGAATACGGCAATTCCCCGAAGACCGCCGAGTCCACCCTCAACAAGATAGACAAGGGCAGGGCGAATTATCACAAGTTCTATACCGGCACCGCGTGGAAATCCCTGGAAAATTACGACCTGTGCATCAACACCTCCACCACCGGGATAAAGGGCGCCGTCATGGCCATAAAGGCCGCGGCGGAGGAGAAATTCGGCAAAGACTGAAATATTGAAAAACGATCCGGGGACGCCGCAAAAAGCTTTGCGGCGTCCCCGGTCTGTTTTGCGGCGCGGCGTGACGGCGCCGCCTCAGCCGTCGGCGGTCTTTTCGGCTTTTTCCCTGAGCCTCCGCCATTCGTCGGTTTCCTTCAGCTTCCCGAGGCGCGGATCGTCAAGGGCCTGCAGGAGCAGCCTGCGGCGGTAACGCATGTATTCGTCGTTCGACGCCACGATATTAAAGCCGTCCATGTCGACCAGCGCCGTTTTGACGGCCCTTTTTCTGCGCTCGTAAAGCTCGGCGGAGCTTTCCGTCATTCGCCCGAGCCATTCCAGCGCCTCTTCTTCGCGCCCGAGCATAACGCAGGCGACGGCGGCGAGGTGCATCACGTTGCCGCGGTCTCTCTCATGAAAAAAGCCGGGGAGCCCGCTGTCTCTGCCGAGGATGAGCTTTATAAAATTCATCGCTGTCCCGGCGCATTCAAGAGCCTTTTCGGGTCTGTCCGTGTCCAGATAGTTCAGCATGAGAGCCACGGCCGAGTCGATAAAGTAACCCACAGCCTGCTCAACGCAGGATTTCAATATGCCTTCTTCGGTATGCCTGTCCCCGGTAAGGAAAAAGACCCTGGCCTCCATCGGCATCGCAAGCTGGAGCGGAGAAAGCGGACTGTCGGCGGCGAGCCTGATCGCTCCGTCCCTGTCCCCGGCAAGCGCCAGAAGCTCGCAAAGCAGATGTTCAAAAGCGCCCCTCACGGGCACGCGGGAGTCTTTCATCATTTTTTCATGTTCCCGGGCAAAGCGCAGCGTATCCGCCAGCACCTTTTCCGCCCGAGCGGCATGATAATGGGAGCTTTCCGGACAGCAGAGACGGTAGCCGAGACCTGTAAAATCATAAACGGCCCTTTCCCCGTCTACAGTTTCCGGCACGCCGGACGAAAGCTCTTCGGCGCGCTCTTCCCATATCCGATAGGCTTTGTCCGGGTCGGGATCGAAATAGTCAAAATCGACGGGGACAAGCCGGTTTTCTTCCCCTTCCAACCCGAAAAGAGTATCGGTGCTCACGTCGAAAACCTTTGCCAGAGCCGGGACCTGGCTGATATCGGGCAGGCTTTGGTCGGTCTCCCATTTTGAAACGGTCTGGGGCGTGACGTGCAGCTGTTCGGCGAGCTTGTCCTGAGTCCAGCGCCGCTCGGCGCGCAGAGCGCGTATCGTTTCGCCCATGCTCGGTTTCTCTTTCATTCGGTATCCTCCCTTTTGATAAGCGTATCGGCGCCGTTTGACTGAGAAAAGAATAGCACATATATTCGCCGATTACTATCAAATCGAAGGATATATCAAATCAACCGGCAGTTGATTTGCTCTCCGGAAAAGTTGTTGATTTCCCGCGTGGTTCCTATACAATGGTATTGCGGCGGAAATACGTCCGTCAAAACCGTGTTCAAATCCACACCGCTTGGCGGAGAAAGCGAGGAACGGCAGATGACAGAGGGTATAGGCCAAAGACTGAGGGAATACCGCATGCGAAACCGCCTGACACAGCAGGCCGTCGCGGAGGCGGTCGGCATTTCTTCGCAGGCCGTCAGCAAGTGGGAAACGGGGACGGCGCTGCCCGACATTTCCGTTCTTGTTCCGCTGGCGGCGCTCTTTCGGGTATCGACGGACGAGATCCTCGGCAATACGGCCCGACGCGACTATTGGGAAGCAAAATGGAGGGAAGCCTGCGCCGAGCCCGGCGGCGCGCTCGAAGTGTCGGAAAAGGCGCTGGGGGAAATGCCCGGAGACAAGGAATTTTTATACAGACGCGCCTGCAGTGAATACCTCTGCGCCGACCGGGCTTCCGATCCCGGCGAGCGCGCGAGGCTGCTGGGCGCTTCCGCGAGCCATTTTTCCGAGCTGCATGCCGCATACCCGGATCTCGAAGCCGCGCTGAGCATGCTCGTGCGTGTGCTGTCGGCAGCCGGACGATATGAAGAAGCAAAAAGATACGCGGAGCTTTCCCCGGACAGGGAGCGCCTTTTTGCTCTGTGCCTGTCCGGCGCGGAGCTGTCGGCCCGGCGAAGGCTCATGATCGGCAGAGCCGTCAGCCAGCTGACGGCGGACCTGCTGAACGCCGAGTCCGCGGACATGCTCCGGGATGCCGAAAACATGATCGACGGCTGCGCCGATCTGTACGACGACGGGGACCGTCTCGCTTTCCGGCTTTCGGCGATCTGCCGCCGGGCGATGCTGCTGACCGGAGAGAAGAGACCTGCGGAAGCGGTCGCCGTGCTTCGGGAAGCGTTCGATTTTCTGCGGGGCAGTTACGGCGAGAGCAATGCCGCGGACGAGCTGACGCGGCAGTATCGGATATTTATGCAAAACGAAAAATTTGACGTTTTGAGAAGCCGGGCGGATCATAAAGCTCTGATGCGCGACTTTGAAGGGCTTGTAAAGCATGCCGGGGAAACAAAACCGAAAAAGTTCGATTACTCGAACGTTCCCGAAGAGCTCAGGCCGCCGGTGCCGATAGAAGAGGTCACTCCGCCGCCGGAAGATCTGTATGACAGCCTCGGTCACCGGCGCGCAACGGTAAACGCAACAGAATTGAAATATACGGAAATAAACGGCTACGGCTACCATCCCGCGAGGGAGTTCTTTTATGACAGGGAAGAACATATGCGGGGCTTCCTGTTTCCCGAGGGCATATACGGGAAGGGCTTTGACGAAAACGGCATACTCTGGAAGGTGCCGCCGGAGGAATTCAGAACGAAGGGGCCGTATATCGCGCTCATCAAGTTCATTGATGAGAAAACTCCGGAGAGAATGCACGTGGCGGACGGCAAATACGATGCGGAGCTCGAGCTCCCGACGGCCGAGGGCATGCTGTTTTTCGAGAAAAAACTGTCCGACGCGATCATCGAGCCGAAAGAGACGGCAGAGCGCATAAAGAAGGAAGGTCTTTTTGCGGTGCGGAAATACATACCGGCTCTGATAAACGATGAAAACGATCCGCTTCTTAAAGAGATCATAAAACGGCAGGCAGACGGAGAAACGATCTGAAAGGCGTTTTGAGGCCCGGTCGGCCTCTGACGGCTCCCGTGTTTACGAAAAGGCCCCGCCGTCACTCCGCTCCTGCGGCGTGACGGCGGGGCTTCTGATATCAAAAATCCATGAAGAATAGACCGCCTGTCCCGAAGGGTGGGATTTACGGACTGATTTTTTCATTGTATGATAACAAAAAGGAGGCGAAAGGGCATGATATCCGACAATATTAGAGAGCTGAGAAAGCGGCGCGGCATGTCTCAGCGGGAATTGGCTGCCCTGCTGGGAATATCGAATAAGACGGTCAGCCGCTGGGAGACCGGCGAAGGCGATCCGGATATCGGATATATCGTACCGATGGCCCAAATTTTCGGCGTTTCGACGGACGAAATACTCATTGCCGTGAAAGCGGAGATCCCGGAGGAGCACGCGCCGCGGAAGGATCCGGGCCGTATGCTGCAGGACGCGATGCTGTATCTGCAGGAAAAAAACGGCATCAAGATATCCCGGCTTTTGTCGGCCGCGGGGATCAGAGAGTACGAGCTTCAGGGTATCATTTCGGGCATGAAAGAGCCCGACGGGGAAAACTTCGAAAAGAAAGCCGTTTTGACAAAAATCGTGATCATACTCAGAGATCTGATACCGCGGTACGTCGATAATCCGGATATGCTTGTCAACGATATGTTCAGCAGGTTGTGCGACGAAGGCGGGATAAGCCGCAGGACGGTGGGATCGTTTGCCGGCCTTTCCGGCGAGCCGGACGCATATCTGCTCGGAAAGAAAGCGCTGACTCCAAAATTGAGGATATCTCTGCTGATAACGCTGTTCATGCTGGACCGCGCCTTCAACAGGGATGAGCCTTTTCCGTGGAACTGAAAAAGTGCAAAGACCGTCCTCTGGGCGCCGAAAATCCACCGCAGGTTGATTTTTGTAGAGAAAAAGTATAGTTGACGGCATAAAAATGTAAATATATAATAATGATGCATTTCAATGCGGGAAAGACGGATAATGAGCGTTTCGGCAAAAGGCGGCGGGAGCTTCGTATGGCGGCGAATATGTCTCATAAGGATGCTGCCCGTGTCTGGACGTTTTGGGAATGGCAGCCTGCGCTTATCTGCGAGGGCGTGTCGAGAAAAGGATCCGGGGATCAACGCAGAGGAACGGTCAATGCGAAAAAGGGGTACAGGGCGCCGTGGCTGAACACATGGAACAGCTCCCTGTGCGCTGAAGGAGGAGCAGCATTAGTGGGAATGGTGGCGAAGGAAGTCGTATCTTAAGGGCCTGAATCATGGGTGTAAGTTGGAAGATAATTTTACTTGTAGTTGCAGTTTCAGATATTATCAACTATTTTTCGATCAGAGAGGTCCTTTGGTCAGTTGTTTGGCTGAACAGGGGCGGAAGCCAGCGCAAATTAAAAGAGTATAAAAAAACGATCAGTGTGAATGAACCGTTATTCGATCGGATTAGCATGCGATTTCTTCTTGAATATGTATCTACATGTTCAAAAGAATTTGTCATTTGGTGGAAAGTAAAACGTGTTTTTGTATTCGCAGAAAGCATTCTGCTGATCGCTTATTTTGCAGCTGGGCTTGTATGGAACCGTTCGACGCTATTTGATTATTGTGGCCTTTTTATGCTTTGTCAGGCATTGCTTTCATTCATATTTCTGCGGTTTCAATTTGGGATTGGGGGACATCTTACCAAATATGACAGGATGAGAATGAAAAAAAGACGATGATCAAGCACAGCACAGGGGACGATCAATGCGAAAAAGGGGTACAGGCGAAGGGAGCCGAGCTCTTGTCGATTTCCTGAAATCAACTGAAATCCGGAGCATCTTGGAAAAGTACAGTTGGCATCAAAAAGTATAAATTTATAATACATGTGTTAGTGGTAACAGAGAGCGCGAATAAGAGAGGAGCATCATAATGAGAAATCCGGTCAAAAAATTCACCGCGGCACTGCTGCTGTCGCTGCTCTTCCTGCTGGCCCTGCTGCCCGCGGGCGCAGCTGCGGCGGAGATCGGCTCCGGCTTCTGCGGAGAAAACGTGAGCTGGACGCTGAATTCCGCCGGCTTGCTGACTATCTCCGGCACGGGAGCGATGACGGATTATGCTTCCGGCAAAGCCTCGCCATGGTATGACCTGCGAGGCTCGATCAAGGTCGCGGAGATCCTTGAGGGCGTGACGAGCATCGGCGACTATGCGTTTGCATCCTGCGTCGATTTGGCGAGCATATTTATCGAGGAGGGCGTGACGAGCATCGGCAGAGGTGCGTTCTCGGGATGCAGGGGTCTTACGGAGCTGAAGCTTCCCTCGAGCGTGACGAGCATCGGCGACCGGGCGTTTTACAACTGCCAGGGCTTGACGGAGATGACGATCCCGTATGGCGTGACGAGTATCGGAGAATTCACGTTTTACTCCTGCATCGGTCTGACGGGTGTGACGATCCCGGAGAGTGTGACAAGCATAGGCACGATGGCATTTTTCGACTGCGTGAGTCTGACGGGCGTGACGATCCCGGAGGGCGTGACCGATATAGGCGTTTCCGCGTTTTCGGGCTGCACCGGCTTGAAGAGTCTTACCCTCCCGTCGAGTGCGGGGAGCATCGGCACTTCTGCGTTTTCGGGCTGCATCGGACTGACGGTCGTGACTATCCCGTCGAGTTCGGTGAGCATCGGCAACAGTACATTTTCGGGCTGCACCGGACTGACAAGCGTGACGATCCCGGAGGGCGTGACGAGCATCGGCAGCAGCGCGTTTTACGGCTGCACCGGCTTGAAGAACCTTGTCCTCCCATCGAGTACGGAGAGCATCGGCAACAGCACATTTTCGGGCTGCACCGGACTGACAGGCGTGACGATCCCGGAGAGTGTGACGAGTATAGGCGCTTACGCGTTTTCGGGCTGCACCGGATTGACGGCCGTGACTATCCCGTCGAGTGCGGAGAGCATCGGAAGCAATGCGTTTTCGGATTGCATCAGCCTGACGGCCGTGACGATCCAGGAGGGTGTGACAAATATCGGCAACTGGGCGTTTGCCCAATGCTCCAAGCTGAATATTCTTTACATCCCGGAGAGCATGACAAGCATCGGGGACCATGCGTTTTCACAGAGCATCCATCCGGAGCTGTATTACGGCGGCAGTCAGACACAGTGGAACGCCATAGCGATGGGGACCGATAATGATTCCATTCGGAATGTTTCGGTCCATTACGACAGCGCGCCTCCCACGCCTTCATTCGACCCCTCCGTTGTCGGCCTCGTTCAGTTCGAAGGCAGATGGATATATGTCAAAAACGGCAGACAGGACGTGACCTTTACCGGCCTCGTTGAGAACGAAAACGGCTGGTGGTACGTGCGCGACAGCGGACTGGATTTCGGCTTTACGGGCCTCGTTGAAAATGAAAACGGCTGGTGGTACGTGGAAAACGGACATATCAATTTTGACCACACCGGGCTTGTGTGCAACGAATACGGCTGGTGGTACGTTCGCGACAGCGGGCTGGACTTCGGCTTTACGGGTCTGGTGGAGAACGAAAACGGCTGGTGGTACGTGGAGAACGGACATATCGGCTTCGACCATACCGGCCTCGTGTGCAACGAGTACGGCTGGTGGTACGTGCGTGACAGCGGGCTGGACTTCGGCTTCACGGGCCTTGTGGAGAACGAAAACGGCTGGTGGTACGTGGTAAGCGGACATATCGGCTTTGACTATACGGGCATCGTTGAGAACGAATACGGCCGGTGGTACGTGCGCGACAGCGGTATCGACTTCGGCTATACCGGCACTGTGACCGACGGGAACGGCACCCTGAACGTGGTAAACGGACAGGTGGTTTAGCAGCCCGGTTTCGGCTTGAGATCATCATACGAGCTTGCGGAGAGGGTCGGGAACGATCCTCTCCGTGAGGCGGTTTTACCGTAGGGGGACGGAAGCATGAAAAAAAGGATCCTTTCGCTTTTGCTGGCGCTTTTGCTTATTCTTGGAATGGCGCCTTCGGCTTTTGCGGAGCCTGACGAACGGACCGCGGAGCAAAAGCTCGCGGACGACAGAAATTTGATCGAGACCTCGGATTGGACCGCCGCTCAGACGGAGGCAAATGACGAGGAGGCTTTGAGGGCCTTCATCGAGGCCCGCCTGGCTCTGCTTGAGCTCAGCGGGATCCCCGCCGTAACCGCGGTCTCGGTGACGCCCGCCGCTGCCGGGACCGAAGATAACGCGAGCGGTACGGACGGCAGCTACGGCTTTACCGCCGTACTGTCGCTGGAGGGTGCGGGAGATACCGCGTCGGTCACGGACGCGGTGATCACCGCGGAGCCTTACCGGGCGCCCGCGCCGGAGCCGCCGACGTATGAAGAGGCCATGGAGTCCGTGCGGGAGTACATCAGGACCGCGGTCCCGGATCCGAAGGTCGGCTCCACGGGCGGCGAGTGGGCGGTATTCGCCCTCAACCGCGGCGGCGCGGCCGGGGAGGAGTGGAACGAAAGGTATCTCGCCAATCTGAGGACCTACGCGGACGACTGCGGCGGAAAGCTGCACGACAGGAAATATACCGAGTATTCCCGCGTGGTGATCGCTCTGACGAGCATGGGCGTCGACGCTTCCCGTTTTGAAACGGACAGCGCGGTATACGATTTCGTAACGCCGCTGCTCGACAGGCAGGCCGACGGCAAATACCGGGCCGTATGGCAGGGAAACAACGGGACGGCCTTCGCCCTGCTCGCGCTGGACAGCCGCGGCTATCTCAACGGCGACGAGGGCAGAGAGGCCAGGACGGCGTTCATAGCCTCTCTCATCGCGGCTCAGAACGCGGACGGAGCGCTGAGCATAAACGGAAACGGCAGCGATCTCGATACGACGGCGGCGGCGGTCTACGCCCTTGCCCCGTATTATTTCAGCGAGGAAAGATTTGCCGCCCTGGGCGCCGGCGTGAGCAGGGACGAAATAAAAAGCGCCGTGGACGCGGCTCTGAGCTTCCTCGCCGGCGCGCAGGGGCCCGACGGAGGCTTCGGCAGCGCCGAGGCGGACACGTGGGTCGTTATAGCCCTGTCCGCGATGGGACGCGACGCGGACGCCGACGAAGCGTTCATCAAGAACGGCAGGAGCGTTCTTGACGATATGCTGAGCTACTTCGACGCGGAGAGCGGCGGTTTCAGACACGATAAGGACGGAAAGGTCAATAAGATGGCCTCCGAGCAGGCGGCCTACGGTCTGACGGCCTATGACAGATATAAACGGGGCGTGACCGCGCTCTATGACATGAGCGACGTTGAGCTGAATACCGACACGCCGTATACTCCTCCCGTCCCGGAGGACCCGACTCCCGAAGACCCGGACGGCGGCGGGAGCGGCGCCGGGGGGACCGTGACGGGAAAAACGACCGTCACCGTGACGATGCGGCTGATCGGCGCGGAGCAGGCGGAAAAAGACGTCGATCTCGGCGCGGAGGCGTATCTGCCGGACTACGTGACGTGGATACCCACGGCGGAGTATACGCTGGAAAAGGGCGCGACGGTCCGCGACCTGTGGGTAAAGGCGACCGGAGACGCGGGGATAGCGAGCGTCGGCGCGGACAACAATTACGTGGAAACGGTCCGCTCGCCGGAGGGCTATGAGCTCAGCGAGTTCTCCAACGGCAAACGCAGCGGCTGGATGTACACCGTGAACGGCTCTCACCCGGCCCTGGGGCTGGCGGAGCAGGAGCTTCACGACGGCGACACGGTGATATGGCATTACGTGAATGATTTCAGCTATGAGGTATCCGACTGGGTCGGCGAGGGGCGCTGGCCGAGCCTGGGCGACGGGAGCTATTATGACGGGTGGCTCAGAGCTCCCGATACCTATCTGGGCAGAGGCGGCGGAACGGGGACCGCGGACAGGGACGGCGGCGGGAGCGGAGAGCCGGAGCATGACTCCGGGGAAGCGTCCGTCACCGTAACGGCGGACGCGGAGAACGGCGGGGCCGAGGTGAGCGCGGAGACGATAAGCGAGGCGCTGAAGAGCGGCGCCGTCGGGAAAATGCTGACCGTCAGCGTGGAAGCCGGCGGCGCGGACGCCGTCACGGCGGCCCTCGGCGCGGACGCGGTGAAAGCCGCGGCGGAAGCGGGCGTAGTATTGAAGGTCGATACCGGAAAAGCCGCCGTCAGGCTGGACGCCCGGGTCCTGAAAGCGGCGTCGGAGTCCGGCGGAGGCGTTGAGCTGTCCGTGATATATAACGAAGACGGCGGTGCGGTATTTGACGTAAAGACCGGCGGGGAGCGCGTGGACGCGAAGCTGAGGATCGAGCTGCCCTCCGGGGACGGGAACGAGATCCCGGTGGTCGTAAAGGCCGACGGCACGGGCGAGGCCGTTAAAAAATCCTTTGCCGAGGACGGCAGATGCTTCGCGGAGATACCCGCGGGCGCCGAAGTCAGGTTTGAAAAGCGCGAAGCGGCATTTGACGACGTGAAGGACGGCGACGGCTTTGCCGGGGACGTGAGCTTCGTCGTTGGGCGCGGCATATTCAAGGGCGTCAGCGAGACGGAGTTCGCCCCGGAAATGCCCATGAACCGGGCCATGCTGGCAGCGGTGCTGTACCGGCTGGAGGACGCGGAAGCGTCCGGCGAAAACCCCTTCGGCGACGTGCAGGAGGGCAAGTGGTACGCCGACGCGGTCGTCTGGGCAAGCGGCGCCGGGATAGTGAAGGGCACGGGAGCCGGTTTTGAGCCGGAGAAAAACGTAGAGCGCGAACAGCTTGCGGCCATGCTGCACCGGTACGTGCGCTTTCTCGGTCTTGAGCCCGAAGGAACGGCCGATCTGAGCCTCTTCGACGACGGCGGCGATATCTCCGCCTGGGCGAGGGAGGACGTGGCCTGGGCCGTGGGCGTCGGGCTGCTGAACGGCGGCGGCAGATTTGAGCCTCACGGATGCGTGACGCGGGCAGAGGCCGCGGAGATACTGGCGCGTCTGGTAAAGCTGATCGTGGCGTGAAAAACCGCCGCGGGGCGATTTTTACGCCGAAGGATAATAACGGTAGACCATGGGGGAACGAAGCATGAAAAAAAAGATCATAGCTCTTGCACTCGTGATGACGCTGCTGCTCGGCGCGGCGCCCGCCGCGCTCGCGGCGGTGTCGGACGGCGCGCTGAACAGCGCGGTGGTCGTCACGGGGAAGTATATTTATTCGGCAACGCAGCAGCCGCAGGTAGGCTCGGTGGGCGGCGAATGGGCCGTGCTCGGCCTTGCGAGAAGCGGCTGCGACGTGCCGGATCAGTACTATCGGGACTACTATTCGGCGGCGGAGGAGTACGTAAAGGAGCGCAGGGGAGTGCTGCATGAAAAGAAATATACCGAGTATTCCCGCGTGATCACAGCCCTCTCCGCCATAGGCGCGGACGCGCGGGACGTCGGAGGCTACGATCTGACGATGCCCCTCGGCGATTTCGACAAGACCGTCTGGCAGGGACTGAACGGCCCGATATGGGCGCTGATCGCGCTCGACAGCCGGGATTATCCCATGCCGGAAAATCCCGACGCCGCCACTCAGGCCACGCGGCAGATGTACGTTGACTATATCCTTGACTGTCAGCTTGCCGACGGCGGCTGGAGCCTGTTCGGCGGCACCGGAGAAGCCTACGCCAACGATGCCTCGGATCCGGATATCACGGGCATGGCTCTGCAGGCGCTGGCGAAATATCAAAGTCAGCCGGCCGTGGAAAAGGCGATCGAGGAGGCGCTGGACTGCATGAGCACCATGCAGCAGGATGACGGCGGATTTTCGTCGATGGGCGACAGCAACGCCGAGAGCATCGCGCAGATAATCGTTGCGCTGTGCGAGCTGGGACTGTCTCCGGAGGATCCGCGCTTCGTGAAAAACGGAGTGTCGCTGCTCGACGCCCTGCTGGCGTTCCGCCGGCCGGACGGCGGCTTTGATCACACTGCCGCAGGCTCGGGAAACAATCAGATGACCGCCGAGCAGTGCTTTTACGCGCTCGTGGCCGCGAAAAGACAGCGTGACGGAAAAAATTCGCTTTACCGCATGGACGACGCCATCGACGTTAAGCTTGACCGGAGCGGCTCAGCCGTCGGCGGGACGGGTCTTCCCGGAAAGCATAAGGACGTGAAGGCGGTCCCGGTCACAATGTCGGGCACGACCTTCGGCGATATCAAAAACCACCCGAACAAAACCGCCGTCGAGGCGCTGGCTTCCCGCGGGATCATAAACGGCATGGGCGACGGCAGCTTCGCGCCGGACGCGAACATGAGCCGCGCGCAGTTCGCCGCGATCACGGTGCGCGCTCTCGGCCTGGAGCCGAAGGCCAACGACAGCTTCACGGACGTAAAGACGGGGGACTGGTTCGCCGGCTTTGTAGGCACGGCGAATACCTACGGTATAGTCAACGGGGTCGGGGACGGCCTGTTCGCCCCGAACGGCACGATCACGCGGCAGGAGGCCGCGACGATGGTGGCCCGGGCGGCAAAGCTCTGCGGTATGGACACGGATTACTCCGCTTCCGCGATCCGCGACACGCTGGCGCAGTTCGGGGACTATACCAAAACCGCCGACTGGGCGCGGGCCTCCCTCGCGTTCTGCTACGACAAAGGCATTCTGGACGGCAGCGTGATGAATATAGAGCCGACGCAGAATATAAAACGCTGCGAGATCGCGCAGATGCTGTACAACATGCTGGAGAAAGCCGGGCTTCTTTAAAGAAGATGAGGTGGCATATATGTTCTGGAAGAAACACAAATGGAAGATCATCCTGCCCGTGCTGCTGGCGGCTCTGCTGGCCTTCGCGTTCTGGTACGGCGGCGACGCGCCGGGGCTGCAGGGCTGGAGGATAGGGAAGCAGACGGCGTCGGAGGCGCGTCCCGGCGGATCGGAAGGGGTAATGAGCGCGGAGGACAAGCTCGCCTATGCCGCGTCCCTGTCCGCCGACGGCGCCGCGGAGGAGGGCGACGCGGAATACTCCGCCCTGCAGGGCATGATCCTGGACCCGGAGACCGGGAAGGACCGCTACGGCACGAGCGCCGTGCCCGAGGGGAAGCCGGTACCGGTGGAGCCCCAGGACGTTGAGATCAGCGACACGGCGTATACCTGCACCATGTCCATATCCTGCGCCACCATCCTCGACAACATGAGCTGGCTCGACCCGGAGAAGACGGAGCTGGTCCCGGAGGACGGCTGGATCCTGAAGCCGATCGAGGTGACGTTCTACGAGGGAGAGAGCGTGTTCAACGTGCTCGTACGCACCTGCAAGCAGCAGGGGATACATCTGGAATTCGTCAACACGCCCATTTACAACAGCGCCTACATAGAGGGCATACACAACCTGTATGAGTTCGACTGCGGACAGCTGAGCGGCTGGATATACAAGGTCAACGGATGGAGTCCCAATTACGGCTGCAGCCGCTACGCGCTCAGGGACGGCGACGTGATCGAATGGCAGTATACCTGCAATCTCGGCATAGACGTGGACGCCTATGTCGCCGTGACGGCGGGGGCGTAGCGATGGTATCCAGAGATACGTTTTCAAGCTGCCATCCGACCGTCAATTTCCTTTACTTCGCGTTGGTGCTGCTCTTTACGATGTGCTTTACGCATCCGCTGACGCGCTTCGTGTCTCTCGCGGGCGCGCTGGCCTATGATGTTTATCTCAACGGCAAAAAGGCGGTCCGCTTCACGCTGGTCTACATGCTGCCCATGCTGATCCTCACCGCCGTGCTCAACCCCACCTTTTCCCATGAGGGAGTCACGATACTGTGGTATTTCCCCAACGGCAATCCGCTGACGCTCGAGAGCATACTCTTCGGCGGCGCGGCGGCGCTGATGCTCGTGGCGGTGGTGCTCTGGTTCGGCTGCTACAACACTGTGATGACCTCGGACAAATTCGTATATCTGTTCGGGCGCGTCATACCGGCGCTGAGCCTGGTGCTGAGCATGACTCTGCGCTTTGTCCCCAAGTTCCGCACGCAGCTCAGGGCGGTCAGCGAGTCGCAGCGCTGCGTGGGCCGGGACATAAGCAGCGGTACGGTACTGCAGCGGATGAAAAACGGCGTCACCATACTTTCGATACTGCTTACGTGGGTCCTGGAAAACGCCATAGAAACGGCCGACAGCATGCGCTCGCGCGGCTACGGGCTGCCGGGGCGCACGGCGTATTCGATATATCGCTTTGACGACCGCGACCGTTATGCGTTGCTCTGGCTGGGCTTCTGCGGCGTTACGATAATCGGGGCCTGGATAGCCGAGGGCTTTTACTGGAACTGGTACCCCCGCGTCAAATTCACGCCGTTCATGCCCATAGTCGTGTTTTTCCATCTCGTCTACCTCGCGCTTTGCTTTACGCCCCTGGCAATGAACGTTTACGCCGACCGGCGCTGGGAGAAGCTCCGCCGGGAGGAGCTCGCGGAATGACGCTTTTTACCGTGATATTTTTCATTCGGAAAGGATCTGCGCTGTTTTGAGTGTTCCCATACTGAAAACCGAACGGTTTTGCTTCGCTTACCCCGAGCAGCCGGAAAACACGCTGCGCGACGTGTCGCTGACGCTGGAAAAGGGCGAATTCGTCGTGCTCTGCGGCCCGTCCGGCTGCGGAAAGACGACGCTGCTTCGTCAATTCAAAAGCGCCGTCGCGCCTCACGGCAGACGCAGCGGGAGCATACTGTTCGACGGCGCGCCGATCGAGGAGCTGGATCAGTCGGCGCAGACTACGAGGATAGGCTTCGTGCAGCAGAACCCCGAAAACCAGGTCGTGACGGACAAGGTCTGGCATGAGCTCGCCTTCGGGCTGGAAAGCCTCGGCTGCGATACGCCGACCATACGCCGCCGCGTTGCCGAGATGGCCTCTTTTTTCGGCATACAGACGTGGTATTACAAAAACGTGACGGAGCTTTCCGGGGGGCAGATGCAGCTTTTGAATCTTGCCTCCGTTATGGTGATGCAGCCGGAACTGCTGATACTTGACGAGCCCACGAGCCAGCTTGACCCCATAGCCGCCGGAGAATTTCTCGCTACCGTGGGAAAGATCAACCGGGAGCTCGGCACGACCATACTGCTGACGGAGCACAGGCTGGAGGAGACCTTCCCGCTGGCCTCCCGCGTCGTCGTCATGGACCGCGGCGGCATTATTTCCGAGGGCACGCCGCAGCAGGTAGGCCTCGCGCTCAAAGACCGGGGACACGCAATGTTCCTCGCCATGCCGACCGCCATGCGCGTATGGGCCGCGGTGGACAACGACGCGGAATGCCCGGTCACCGTCCGCGAGGGCCGCGACTGGCTTGCGGAGCGCTCCCACGCCCGGCCTCTCGCGGAGCTGCCGCCGGAGCCCCCCTTCCCCCGCGGGGAGGAAAAGGTGATAGACGCGGAAGGCCTGTGGTTCAAATACGAAAAGGACCTCCCGGACGTGGTCAAGGGGCTGACTCTGACCGTAAACAAGGGAGAATTCCTGGCGCTGCTCGGCGGCAACGGGACGGGGAAGACTACGTCGCTCAAGCTGCTCGCGGGGCTGCTGAAGCCGTACAGGGGCACGATAAGCCTCAGCGGGAGCGTGGGCGTCCTGCCGCAGAACCCGCAGACGCTTTTCGTAAAGAAGACGGTCAGGGAGGACCTGCTGGAGCTGCTGCCGAAAAAAGACCCGCAGAGGGAGCAGAAGGCCGCCCGGGTCACCTCGCTGTGCCGCCTGGAGGAGCTGCTCGACCGTCATCCCTACGATCTGTCCGGAGGAGAACAGCAGAGAGCGGCGCTGGCGAAAATACTGCTTCTCGATCCGGATATCCTGATGCTGGACGAGCCTACGAAAGGACTGGACGCGGAATTCAAGCAGGTCTTCGCGGAAATACTGGCGGTCCTTCTGCGCCGCGGCGTGACCGTGGTGATGGTCAGCCATGACGTGGAGTTCTGCGCGAAATATGCCCACCGCTGCGCGCTGTTTTTTGACGGGGACATAGTCACGGAGGGCACGCCGCGGAGATTTTTCTCGGGAAACAGCTTTTATACCACCTCGGCAAACCGCATGGCCCGGGACATGCTGCCCGAGGCGATAACGGCCGAGGACGTCGTTTACGCCTGCGGCGGCGTGCTGCCGGAAAAAACGGAGCTGCCGGAGGATCCCGGTGCCCTGCCCCCGCCGCCGGAGGAGGACAGCAAAACGGGCAGGCTGCCGTGGTGGAGGATACTTATCGCGGTGCTGTCCGGAGCGGGAGCCGTCGCGATGTTCATCCAGGCGATGGGAGTGACGGATCTCAGCGCGCTGGTGCAGGAGGGCGGAATGACGGGCCTTGCCGGAGACCAGCTGTGGAATTACGGCGTAATGATCGCCTGTCTGCTCATATTCGCTTTTTCCGTATCCCGCCGCAGCGTTCGCAAGGATTACGCGCTGCAGACGCCGCTGGACAAAAGGCGGCTGTCCAAAAGAACGGTCCTTGCGACGGTGCTGATCCTGCTGCTGATCCCCGTTACGCTGTTCGTGGGCGAGGTGTACCTCTCCGGAAACAAGTATTACTTCATAATACTGCTGGTCATGCTCGAGTGCATGACGCCGTTTTTCCTTATTTTCGAGGGCCGCAAGCCGCAGCCGCGGGAGCTTGTGATAATCGCCGTGCTCTGCGCGGTGAGCGTTGCCGGACGCATGGTGTTCTTCATGCTGCCGTCGTTCAAGCCCGTGCTGGCGCTGCTCATCATAGCCGGCGTCGCCTTCGGCGGAGAGACCGGCTTCCTCGTCGGGGCAGTTACCATGCTGGTGTCCGACGTAATGTTCTCCGCCGGGCCCTGGACGCCGTGGCAGATGTTCGCGGCGGGCATCGTGGGCTTCCTGTCGGGCGTTCTGTTCCGCAAGGGCCTGCTGCGCCGCAGCAGAGTTTCGCTCTGCATCTACGGCGCGCTGGCCGCGATAGTCATTTACGGCGGCATAATGAACCCCGCCGCGGTATATATGTGGGCGCACGAGATCAACTGGAAGCAGATACTCACAAGCTACGTCACGGGCTTCCCCGTGGACGCCGTCCACGCCGCCGCGACCTGGATATTCCTCTGGTTCGCCGCCGAGCCGATGCTGGAAAAGCTGGACAGGATCAAGGTCAAATACGGACTGGTGGAATAAAAACGGCAAAACGCCCGTCACGGATCGCTTTCCGTGACGGGCGTATTCTGTCTGTGCGGGCTTGTCTCTCAGTCGGGCAGCTCGAGAAGGTGCTCGGCGTTGAGGCGGCGGCAGAGAGCGACGAATTCGTCCAGCGGGACGTCGTTCATCTTCCTGTTGCCGCGGGCGGTGATCGATACGGTGCGGTTTTCTATCTCCTTGGCGCCTATTATCACGATAAAGGGATCGCGGTAGCCGTGGAATTCCTTTATCTTCTCCTTCATGTTCCTGTCGGAGAGGTTTATCTCGGCGCGCACGCCGCAGGCGCGGAGCGCGTCGCGCACCTCGAGCGCATAACCGTTGTGCTCGGGCATTATGGGCACTATGCCCACCTGATAGGGAGACAGCCAGAAGGGGAACTGCCCCTTGAAGTTCTCCGTCAGTATGCCGATGAAGCGCTCGAACGAGCCGAACACCGCGCGGTGTATCATCACGGGGCGCTTGAAGCTGCCGTCCTCGGCGACGTATTTAAGATCGAAATTGAGAGGCAGCTGGAAATCGAGCTGTATGGTGCCCATCTGCCATTCGCGGCCGAGGCAGTCGCGCATCTGCAGGTCGATCTTCGGGCCGTAGAAGGCGCCGTCGCCCTCGTTGATGCCGTAGTTGCCCTCGCCGTAATGATCGTCGAGTATCTTTTTCAGAGCGTCCTCGGCGCTGTTCCATACCTCAAGGTCGCCCATGTAGTCGTCGGGCCTCGTGGACAGCTCCACGCGGTAGCTGAGCCCGAAAATGCTGTATATCTCGGTGGCGATGGTCATGATATCGCCGATCTCGGAGGCTATCTGATCCTCGGTAACGAAAATGTGCGCGTCGTCCTGACGGAATTCCTGAACGCGGAAGAGGCCGTTCAGCTCGCCGGACTTTTCCTTGCGGTGTATCACGTCCACCTGGCTGATGCGGACCGGCAGCTCGCGGTAGGAGCGGGAGGAGCGGCGGTATACGTTGATGGCGTTGGGGCAGTTCATGGGCTTGGCGGCGTAGGTGGAGGCGCTTTCGTCGTCATAGCTCCGTTTGCCGTCCTCGCCGGTCTCATAGCCCGGAACGAGGAACATGTTGTCGCGGTAATGGCCCCAGTGACCGGAGGTCACCCAAAGCTGCTTGTTGTTGATGACGGGCGCGGAGATCTCCTGATATCCGTGCGCCTCGTGTATGCCGCGCCAGAAATCCAGCAGGGCGTTGTAAAGCTTCCAGCCTCTGGGGAGCCAGTAGGGCATGCCCGGAGCGGTCTCGTCGAACATGAACAGCTCCAGCTGAGGGCCGAGCTTCTTGTGGTCCCTCGCCTGGGCCTCGGCTATAAGCTTGAGATGCTCGCTGAGGGCCTGCTTGTTTTCAAAGGCGTATACGTATATGCGCTGAAGCTGATCGTTGTGCTCGTCTCCGCGCCAGTACGCGCCGGAGACGGATCTGATCTTGAAGGCGGCGCCGAGCAGCTCCTGGGAGGAGGACACGTGAGGTCCGCGGCAGAGATCGACGAAATCGTCGCCGGTGTAATACACGGTCAGCTTTTCGTCCTCGGGAAGATCGAGGATGAGCTCGGTCTTGTATTTCTGCCCTTCGAAAAGCGCGAGAGCCTCGCTGCGGCTCAGCTCCTTTACGGTCCAGCTTTCCTTCCTTTTGAGGATGTCGCGCATCTTGCCCTCGATGAGCTCGAAATCGTCGTTGGTGAGATTTCTCGGGAGGAGAAAATCATAGTAGAAGCCGTCGGCTATCTGCGGGCCGATGGCGTACCGGACGTTTTCCTTCCCGAAGATCTCGATGACGGCCTTGGCAAGGATGTGAGCCAGAGAATGGCGGTATACGCCGGTATAGAACTGCTTGTACTCTTCTTTGTCCATGGAAAGCTCTCCTGTCTGTATGTGTGATCGGAGCCCGGCGGGGCAGAACATTATTATAGCACGCTTTGCGCGTTTAGGCAAACGGTCATTTTACGAGCAGATTGCGTTTTTTCCAGCTTCCGGAATAGAAATACAGCATGGCGACAAGGGCCGTGGAAAAACCGGCCAGCGCGCTGCCGAGCCATATGCCGAAATAGCCCATGTTCAGCGCTTTGCCGAAAAGCAGCGACAGGCCGACGCGGCTGACCACGCCGTCCAGCAGGGCTATTACGAGGCTGAGCCCGGCAAAGCCTATACCGTTTATCAGCGCGGTGTAGGGGGACATGAACGCGAACGAGAGGAAATAGAAGGCTATTATCAGCATGTACTGCGGCGCGAAGGACAGCACCTCGGGATCTTTTGAGAACAGCCCGAACACCGCGTGGGGGAAAAGATTGTAGATCAGCGTAAGCACCACGCAGGCGCTCAGGCAGCAGGCCAGGGCTACGTGGACTATGCGTCTGCAGCGGTCCGTCTTGCCCGCGCCGAAGTTCTGCCCTATCATGGTCGAGCCCGCGGTGCCGACGGCGCTGCCGAAAATGCTCATCACCTGCATCAGCTTCATGCCCACGCCCGTGACCGCGGCGACCGTCACGCCGTACGCGTTGATGAGCGAATTGATGAACAGGAACGATATGCTTATGGCGGCGTTCTGTATGGCCATGGGCGCGCCGAGGCGGAGCATGGGCCGCAGATGGCGCATCGAGGGGACGAAGCTGGACGGGCGGAAATCGAAGCCGAAGGCTTCTCTGCGCTTGTAAAGGTAAATGATCGAGACTATGAACGACACGGCCTGACCTATGACCGTGGCGAGAGCCGCGCCGCGGGTATCCATATGCAGCACGATCACGAAGAATATATCCAGCACCAGATTGACGCAGGCCGCCACGGCTATGAAGATGAAGGGACGGCGGGAATCGCCCATGCCGCGCAGTATGGCGCTGACGATGTTGTAGCCGTAGATGAAGAAGGTGCCGCAGAAGCAGACTATCACGTAATCCACCGCCTGCCTGAAGGCCTCCTCGGGCACGCGGACCCAGGTCACGAAGGTCTCGGTGAACAGCAGGCCGATCACCGACAGCACTATGGATACCGACAGGATGCAGGTGAACATGGTGCCTATGACCGATCTGAGCTGATCCCGGCGGCCCAGGCCGATGTACTGGGATATCATGACCTGGCCGGAATTGGCCATGCCCACGCAGCACATGGTCAGCAGCATCATTATCTCTCCGCCCATGGCCGTCGCCGCCAGACCGGAGCTGCCCACGAACCTGCCGATGATGATTATATCCACGAGATTGTATACGACCTGGAGCGTGTTGGACAGAGCGAAGGGATACGCGAACTTGATGAGCGTACGCGCGACGCTGCCTTCGGTCAGGTCGTTTATCATGGTTTCGGATGAACTCATAGTATCTCCCGCTGTTTTGAAAAATATAACAGTATGATAGTTAATGACGGGGAAAAAGTCAACGGACAAAGCGACGAACTTTGCTTTTGAAAAGGCTTTTTGCACGTTCGCGTTGTAAAAGCCGCCGCTTCATTGTATTATGAGAGCAAAAATACGGTCAAAGGAGGCAGCCATGAGCAAAATGCCGGTAAATCCCTATCTGCCGTCCTGGGAATACATCCCGGACGGGGAGCCGCATCTGTTCGGCGGGCGCGTATACGTTTACGGCTCTCACGATCTTTTCAACGGCTGGGCATACTGCCTGAACGACTACGTGTGCTGGTCCGCCCCGGAGGACGACCTGTCCGACTGGCGTTACGAGGGCGTGATCTACCGCAGGGAGCAGGACCCGAACAATCCCGGCGGAGAGCAGTGCCTTTACGCTCCGGACGTGACCCGGGGTCCCGACGGGAGGTATTACCTGTACTACGTCCTTGACCATGAGAAGACCGTCTCGGCAGCCGTATGCGATACCCCGGCGGGAGAGTATTCCTTTTACGGCTTCGTGCATTACCCGGACGGCACTCTGCTGGGAAACAGGCCGGGGGACGATCCGCAGTTCGATCCCGCCGTGCTGACCGAGGGCGATAAAACGTACCTGTATACCGGCGGGGTGTGCTTCCGCTTTGAAAAGGAAAAGGGCGGGGCTATGGGCACTCTGCTGGCCCCGGATATGCTCACCGTGCTCGAGGGGCCGGTATTCGTTGTGCCGAGCGCGAAGACGAGCGCGGGCACCGGCTTTGAGGACCATGAGTTTTTCGAGGCTTCTTCCATACGCAAATTCGGGCAGCTGTATTATTTCGTATATTCCTCCGTGTGGATGAACGAGCTGTGCTATGCCGTCAGCCGCGAGCCGCTGGGCGGATTTCGCTACGGGGGCGTGCTGATAAGCAACTGCGACCGGGGCATAGGCGGCTGGAAGGATCCGGAGAAAAAAACCAACGTGGGCGGCAACAACCACGGCGGACTTCTCGAAGCCGCCGGAGAGCGGTATATTTTCTACCACAGGCATACCAACGGTACGGAATTCAGCCGCCAGGGCTGTATGGAAAAGCTGACCGTGCTGCCGGACGGGAGCATGCCGCAGGCCGAGATGACCTCGAACCGGGGCGGAGAGCCCCTGCCCGGCAGAGGGGAATATCCCGCCTATATCGCCTGCTGCCTGTTTTGGGACGAGCTCCGGCGCGATCCCCAGAACCCCGGACTTCCCCGCATTACCCAGGACGGACGCGACGGAGACGAGGAGAGCGGCTACGTCGCCGGCGTCACCGACGGCGTGACGGTGGGCTTTAAGTATTTCGACTGCCGGGGAGTCAGGCGCGTGACCGTGCGCACCCGGGGCTACTCCGGAGGCCGCTTCGAGGTAAGGACCTCGCCGGAGGGCGAGCCGCTCGGCGAGATACCCCTCGCCTTCAGAAACCGCTGGACGGTATTCGGCGCGCCGATGGAGCTGCCGGACGGCGTAAACGCGCTGTATTTCACTTACCGCGGCCCGGGCTCGGCCATGCTGGCCTCCTTCGGGCTGGAATAGGGATCGGGGTATAAGCGACATGAATATAAATCAGCTTAAATACGTGCTTGAGGTCGCGGGCTCGGCTTCCATGAGGGAAGCCTCCGCAAAGCTGTATATCTCGCAGCCCGCCCTTTCGGCAAGCATAAGGGAGCTTGAGGAAGAGCTCGGGCTCGTCATTTTCGAGCGGACGAACAAAGGCGTCTCGCTCACGGACGAGGGCCGGGAATTCCTCGTCTACGCGAAAAAGGCGGTGGGACAGTACGAGATACTCGAGGACCGCTACCTGTCGGGCGACGGCGGAAGAGACAGCTTTTCCGTATCCGCCCAGCATTATAATTTCGCCGTCAGGGCCTTCGCCGAGGTCATAAAAAGGCTGAGGCCGGATAAGTACGTTTTCTCCATCCGCGAGACCAAGACCAGGGAAGTGCTCGACGACGTGGGAAGCCTGAAAAGCGAGGTGGGCATAGTGTCCTTTTCCGGCTCCAACGAAGCGGTGATAAAAAAGCTTTTCAGGGATCTGCAGCTGCAGTTCACGCCGCTTATGCGCAGGGAGACCTACGTATACGTATGGAAGGATCACGAGCTGGCGGGAAGAAGCGAGCTCTCCGTTGAGGAAATGCGGGACTATCCCTGCGTTTCCTTCGACCAGAGCGACGGAGGACTGTTTTATCTCGCCGAGGAAGCGATGGCGGATCACCGCTTCGACAAAATGATAAGGACCGACGACCGGGCCACGTCCATGGAGCTCATGGCCAATCTCGGAGGATATTCCGTAGGCTCCGGGATGCTGTCGGATGAAAAAGCCGTGCTTCACGGAGTGGTATCCGTAAAGATGAAGGAAGAGGATCCGCTTACCATCGGGTATATAACGAGGAAGGACCGCGCGCTGTCGAAGTACGGCGAAGCGTATATCGAGGAGCTCCTGAAGTATAAAGAACCGTGATAACCAAAGCTTATCACGGACGATAAAAACATGGGAATTTACAAGAGGGACGTTTGACATTATAATTCGGTCATAAAAAACGCCGATCAAATCTTAAAAACGAAAGGACCGATCATCATGTCAAACATTTATACGTCTGCCGATCAGCTTATAGGAAAGACCCCTCTGCTTGAGCTCACCAATACCGAAAAAGAGTACGGACTTAAGGCAAAGATCGCAGCCAAGCTCGAATACTTCAATCCCGCGGGCTCGGTAAAGGACAGGATAGCCAAGGCGATGATAGACGAGGCGGAAGCGGCCGGAAAGCTCAAAAAGGGCTCGGTCATAATCGAGCCGACCTCGGGCAATACCGGCATAGGCCTTGCCTCCGTGGCAGCCGCGAGAGGCTACCGCATAATAATAACTATGCCCGAAACCATGTCGGTGGAGCGCCGTCAGCTCATAAAGGCCTACGGCGCGGAGATAGTTCTGACCGAGGGCGCCAAGGGCATGAAGGGCGCCATTGCGAAGGCGAACGAGCTTGCCGAAGAGATACCGGGCAGCTTCATTCCCGGACAGTTCGTCAACCCGGCCAACCCGACGGCGCACCGCGAGCACACCGGTCCCGAGATCTGGGACGATACCGACGGCAAGGTAGATATTTTCGTGGCCGGCGTCGGAACGGGCGGCACCGTCACCGGCGTGGGAGAATACCTGAAGTCGAAAAACCCGAAGGTGAAGGTGGTCGCGGTCGAGCCCGCCTCCTCCGCGGTGCTTTCCACCGGCGTCGCCGGCTCCCATAAGATCCAGGGCATAGGCGCGGGCTTCGTGCCGGACGTGCTCAACACGAAGGTCTATGACGAGATCATTACCGTTTCCAACGAAGACGCCTTCGCCGCGGGAAAGGCCATAGGAAGAAAAGAGGGCGTACTCGTCGGCATCTCCTCCGGCGCGGCGGCGTTCGCGGCGATAGAGCTGGCAAAGCGGCCCGAAAACGAGGGGAAGACCATCGTGGTGCTGTTTCCCGATACCGGAGACAGATATCTTTCCACTCCGCTTTTCGCCGACTGAGAAAACGGGCGCCTGCCGGCCGTCGGGGCCGGAGTATCGAAAAGCGCCGAAATGACACGCTCCCGGGCGGCACAGCCTTACCTCCGCAGCATATTCCGGAAAAGAGAGAATGATATGAACAACGAACGCGACAAGCTCCGAAAGCTCATTATGACCGCGCTTATGACCGCGCTGACCTGCGTGCTGACGCTGGCGGTCAGGATACCGTCTCCGACAAAGGGCTATATGAACCTTGGAGACAGCGCGGTGCTGCTCGGCGGCTGGCTGCTCGGCCCCGTTTACGGGACGGCGGCCGGCGCGGCGGGCTCCGCCCTTGCGGATCTCTTCGCCGGATACACGCTGTACGTTCCCGCGACGGCGGTCATAAAGGCGGCCATGGCGCTCATCGTTTCCGCGGTCCCCCGGCTTTTGGCCGGAAGCGGGAAAGGGCGTATGCGAGCGGGCTTTGTCGTAAGCGCGGTGATCGCGGAAGCGGTAATGACGGCGGGCTATTATCTTTATGAAGCCGCGATCATCGGGGAGGGCTTCGCCGCCGCCCTTGCGGGCGTTTCGGGGAACGTGGTGCAGGGAGCGGTCGGGGCCGCCGGGTCGTATTTCCTGATAGAGCTTCTCGGCCATACCGGCGTTCTGAAGGAGTACGGTCTGCCGGGATTCAATAAATGACCGAATGACAGCGAACGGGCCGCTGCAAAACCCTCGGTTTTGCAGCGGCCCGTTTTTGAATTTGATCAGGGAATGACGGGGGTCCAGTGTTCGCCGCAGTAGATATCGGTGAAGAGATACGCGGCGCTTGTATTTGCCGGATCGCTGAGGTACATATCGCTTACCGTCAGCTCGCCGTCGTAGACGATATCCTCGCCGAGGCGGTAGCTGTCGGTATACGCGCCGTCGTATGAGTAGTAGTCGCACAGGAAGCTTATCACGTCGCCGTATTCGAGCTCGGAGACGCTCTTCGCGACCGTTTCCGTCTCGCCGTTTCTGTAATCGCTGCGCACGCCCGCGATATAGCCGTCGGGCAGGGAGCTGTCGAACACGGCGATAAGCTCTGCGCGGCTGCCGTTGAGCAGCACGGGTATGCGGCCGGTGATGATATATCCGTCGTCGGTCAGGAGAGTGTCGGTATGGTAATAGGCCACGTGCTGACCGTTCACGGCGATCCAGCTGCCGTCATATTCGCCTATGAGAGCGCCGTCGTCGGTGAAGTCGAACACGTTGTCGAGACCCAGGTCGATATATCCGTATCCGTCGTCGTAAAACACGTTCAGTTCAAGATCCTCAACCATGGCCCACTGACTTTCGGGAAGACTCATCACGTAGGAGGAGCCTTCGCGCCGCCAGCTGAGAAGGGAGGGATCGAAGCGGTGGTCGGCAAGATACTCCGCCGCGCTTTCGGCGTCAAGCCCGCGGCCGAGGAAGCCCGCGCCGCTCAGCCCGGACAGCCCGCCGCTCAGCCCGGAAAGATCGCCTCCGAGGAGCCCGCCGAGTATGCCGGAGAGCATGTCGCCGCCGGGCAGGGAAGCGGGGGAGCCGCCCTGCAGGGAGGACAGGGGGGAGGAAGCCGCCGAGGACGTGGCCTGACCGGCCGCCTCCATACCGGCAAAGCGCTGTATGCAGCGGGAGTATTCGCTGTCGAGCCCGAGGGCGTCGTACGCGGCGACGGCGCTGTCCACCCGGGAGAGCTTGCGGTACGGGAAGTATATCGACAGGCCGTAAGCGTCGGTAATGGAGGAGCAGGTGCGGTTGTATTTCACCGCGCCGAGAACGGTCTCGGCAAGAGCGCGGCTCTCGTCGGAGCCTATGTTGTACGCCAGATGCACAAGGTCGACCTGGTCCACCTTGCTCGATACCGCGAATTCCCGCGTTTCGCTGCGGGCGTCGGAAAGAGTCTTGTATTCCTTGTCGTTCATCAGCCCGGACAGATCCAGGGCGAAGTCGCGGAATTTGTCCGGCACGGTCTTTTCAAGCTCGGCAAGGTCGATGACCGAGAGAGTGGTCTTCTGACCGGGACAGCTGCGGCTGCATTCCGTTACGAAGCCGTCGACTATGTTCTTGCCTACGTCGAGAGTGGCCGTGGAAGTGTTTGAGGAAAGGGAAGTGAGCCAGTCGGTGTAATACCAGCCCACGCCGGGCTCGGTCTCCTCGGAGGCTATGAGATAATCGGCGTGAGGCGCGAGGGTGAGGGCGTTTTCGAGGGTGCCCATGAGGCAGGCGTCGAAGCCGATGAAATCGAAGGTGACTCCGGCGTCGCTCAGAGCCTTGTCTATGTTTTTGAGGTTCATCGAGCCGGAGGAGGGCTTCTTTTCATCGTAGCCGTAGCCGCTGACGGAGCCTCCGCCGTGGTCCCAGAATATCAGCTCGTTCCTGTTGGCGGGATAGTGCTCGGCGCAGTATCTGATAAAGCCGGTGAGCGTGGCCGGATCGGTCATGGCGGCGGTGCCGTCGTTGCTGACAAGGCAGCTCAGAGTACCGTTCTCCACCTTATATATCTGATTGTACGAGCTGCTGACGACGTTGTTGTTCCACTGCTTGCTGCCGCCGGTATAGAGAAGCAGGTTCACGTTGTCCGAGAGAGTGGCCGCGGTCATTTCGCGGATATCCTTTGAGCCCATCCCGCTTTTGGACTCGAGGTCGGAGCCGCACATGTATACCATTACGGTGACCTCGTCCCTGCCGCCGCCGATGATCGCCGTACGCTTGGGCCGCGCCGCGGGATCCACGGAGGTGTTGAGCCTGCCGGTGTTGTCCCTGCCGCTCCAGCCCGAGGAAACGTTGCCGATGCTGCTGCCGCCGCCGGCGAAGCCGCCCAGCAGGCTGCCCAGGTCGAGGCCGCCCGTGCCGCCGGGCTGCTGCTGCGAATAGGAGCCGGTATAGCTCTGCTCATAGCCGCCGATATCCGGCACGTCGGACGAGCCGCCTCCGCCCAGCAGACTGTTGAGCCCGAAGCCGCCTCCGCCCAGAAGGACGACAACGGCAATGATGATCTTGATAAGCGGACTGCCGCCGCTCCGCGCGGCCCGGCCGGAGTATTGGGTCTGCCCGGGATAGGAGCTGCGGGGGCCTCCGCCCGACGGAGCTCTGCCGCCGGAAGGGGCGCCGCGCCCGGCCTGACCGGAGGGTCTGCCGCCGACCGGTCCGCCTCCGACGCCGCTGCCGTGCTTGTATATGTCTTTGCCTGTTCCGTTGACGTGCTTTTCTCGTCCCTGCGGTCTGTTTTCCATAAGCTTACCTCCAAACAAGCAGATGCGCGATATAAATACTAATAACTATTATTATATCACAATGTAAAAAAATGTATATACCCGCCGAAGCTTTCTTTTTTCGGCGCCGCTTTGCCTTGCGCTCCGGGCGGTGCTATAATATCGGGAAGAATAACGCTGAACGGAGAATAACGGTATGGACGGGGAATATTCCGTATATTTCGCCCGGGACTGCGGCGGCGTTTCGGACGGCCGGCTGAGCGAACTCACGCTCCGCCTGTCCCGGGAGGACCGCGCCCGTGCGGAAAGATATCTGCGCAGAGAGTCGAGATTGATGTTCACGGCGGCGCGGCTGCTGCTCTGCTACGCCCTTGAGGACTGCTTCGGCATAAGGAACGCGGAAATACGCGCCGCCCCGTCGGGCAAGCCGTACGCCGCCGGCGCGGAAAACGTCTGCTTCAGTATAAGCCACAGCGCGTACAGCTGCATATGCGCCGTCGCCCGGCGGGAGATAGGGGCGGATATCCAGAAGCGCGTCAGCCCCTCCCCGCGGCTCATCGGGCGCGTGTGTTCCCCGGCGGAGGCGGAGCTGCTGAGGACGGCGGAGGATCCCGCCGCGGTTTTTACGGATATGTGGGCGCTGAAGGAAAGCCTGCTGAAGCTGACGGGCGAGGGGATCCCGCGCGGCCTTGCCGCGGCGGATACGGCGGATTATCCCGCCCGGGGTGAGCTGCTGCGCTTTGGGGACGAGCATATCGCGGTCTCGACGTATGCCCTGCCGGGCGAAAAAGGCTCCGTCGGAGCCATGGACGAAGGCCGCGTCATAACGGTCGCGGCGGAGGAATTGCTGCGGACGGGGAAGTGAATGAATACGGTAAATCGACAGCCGGGCGTCGCAGCCCGGCTGTCGATATTTCGAAAATCCCGCGAGGGAGACGTTTTGAGGAATCAGCCCCCCGTCCAGGGGTCGCAGGTCCCGAGCTCGAGTATATCCGCTATGCGCCTGCAGGCGTGCCCGTCTCCGTAGGGATTGCAGGCATGGGCCATGGCGTCGTAGGCGGCTTTGTTTTCGAGCAGCTCGGTGAAATTGGAGTAAATCACGTCCTCGTCGGTGCCGACCAGCCTCAGAGTGCCCGCTTTGAGCCCCTCGGGGCGCTCCGTGGTATCGCGCATGACGAGCACGGGCTTGCCGTAGGAGGGACACTCCTCCTGTATGCCGCCGGAGTCGGTCAGGCACAGATAGCAGCGGGCCTCGAAATTGTGGCAGTCGAAGACGTCGATGGGCTCGATTATGTGTATCCGGTCGCAGCCGCCGAGCTCTTCGTCGGCCGCGCGGCGTACGGCGGGGTTCATGTGGATGGGGTAGACGGCGCGGCAGTCCGGATGCTCGCCGAGCACGCGGCGTATGGCGCGGAACATGCGGTGCATGGGTTCGCCCAGGTTTTCGCGGCGGTGCGCCGTGATGAATATGAGCCTGGCGTCGCCGACCCAGTCCAGCTCGGGGTGGCGGTAATCCTCCCGGACGGTGTGCTGCATGGCGTCGATGACCGTATTGCCGGTGACGTACACTCCCGAGGGATCCCTGCCCTCTTTTATAAGATTGTCCGCGGCAAGGCTCGTGGGCGCGAAATTGTAGCGGCTTATTATGCTTATTGCCTGGCGGTTGAATTCCTCGGGGTAGGGGGAATATATGTTATGGGTGCGAAGTCCCGCCTCGACGTGCCCCACGGGTATGCGGAGATAGAAGCAGGCAAGAGCGGAAACGAAAGCGGTGCTCGTGTCGCCGTGGACGAGCACGACGTCCGGCCGCTCCCTTTCAAGCACGGACTTTATTTTTTCGAGTATGGCGGCGGTGATGTCGAAAAGCGTCTGTCCCTCCTTCATGATGGACAGATCGTAATCCGGCTTTACGCCGAAGATCTCCAGCACTCTGTCAAGCATCTGCCTGTGCTGGCCGGTGACGCAAACCACCGTTCGTATGCCCTTCCGCGTTTTCAGCTCGTTGACGAGAGGACAAATTTTTATAGCCTCCGGCCTGGTCCCGAAGACCAGCATGACCTTTTTCATATCCCGCCGCTCCTTGTCGCTCGTATATACGGTTACAGTTTAAGTAATCGCGGAGGATTAAGCAAGCTTTTTTTGGCGTGAGGGCGCAAAATGCTCAGCCGTCGCGCAGGAAAGCGGCCTCGAGCTTTTCAAGGGCCTTTTTTTCTATGCGCGATACGTACGAGCGCGATATCCGCATCGCCTCGGCTGTCTCCCTCTGCGTCCGCGCCGGGGCGCCGTAAAGCCCGTAGCGCATTTTGATTATCTCCGCCTCCCGGGGAGTGAGCTCGGTTTCGATGTATCCTCTGAGGCGGCGCCGGCTTTCCGCGGAGGTAATGCGCTCGAGCATGTTGTCCTCGCGGCACAGCACGTCCATGAAGGAGAGCTCTCCGCCGTCCTCGCCCGCCTCTATGGCCTCGGAGAGCGAAACGTCCCCGGCCGTCTTTTTGCGGCTGCGGAAGTACATGAGTATCTCGTTTTCCACGCAGCGGGAGGCGTAGGTCGCAAGGCGCACCCCTTTGTCGGGCTTATAGCTCGATATGCCCTTTATAAGACCTATGGTGCCTATGGATATAAGATCGTCCTGATCGCAGTCCTGAGTATAGTATTTCTTGATTATGTGGGCTACCAGGCGCAGATTGTGCTCTATGAGCAGGTTCCTCGCCTCGATATCGCCGGAAAGAGAGCGGCGGACGTACTCCGCCTCCTCCGCGGCGGGCAGAGGGCGGGGAAAGGAATTGACCGGACTGCCCAGACGCAGCATGATGAAGGCCGAGTTGAGCAGCAGAGCCATAAATGATACAGACATGAATAACACTCCGATCCGTAATGAAATCGGCGCGGCCGCGCTTTCGGGGAGCGGGGCGCCGATACAATACTTATTCCGTTTCCGCAAGTCCACATTACGGCCCTTGAAGAACTCGGCTTTGACGGGCGGCCTTCCGCTGCTTTCGCAGCGCGTAAAAAAATAAAAAAGCGCCGAAAAATACGGTTGACAAAAGTAATTCCGCGTGCTAATATTTGTACAATAAAAAATTATTAGTTACCTAACAGTTAGGAGGGCCTGCTTTGAGCAACGAAGAGCTTATGAATATGCTTTTCCAGGTATCCATGCTCACCCGTCGCCCGGGCAGACCCGTCGGTCCGGCGCCGGGAGGAGGTCTGCCTGATGAAAACGCGTCGGATCAGTTCATGCGCATGCGCTTCCCGCCGCCGGTTAAGGACATGACGAGCGTGGGCTTCAGAAGTCAGGGCAGGGTGCTCGCTCTGCTCAGCGTAAGGGACGGAGTCACGCAGAAAAGCCTTGCCGAAGCGATGTGGATACGGCCGCCGTCCCTGTCGGAGCTGCTTTTCAAAATGGAAGAAGACGGGCTCATAGAGCGCCGGATCAATGAAAAGGACCGCAGGCAGGTGCTGGTGTACATCGCGGAAAAAGGCAGGCGCATCGCGGCGATGTTTTCCGCGGAGCGGGAGAGGAGAACGGAAGAATTCTTCTCGGCGCTTTCGGAGGACGAAAAAACCACGCTGGCGCTTCTGCTGAGGAAGCTGCTGGACAGCAATTCGGAAAAAGAAAAGGAGAAATAAATCATGGGACCCGGTGGATTTTTCCCGCCCGGAGACGGAGTCAACGACAAGCTCAAGGCACAGAGGCCCAAGTCCTTAAGCGACGTACCGAGATATCTCAGGGAAGTCGTGGGCGGCACGGCCTCAAGGCTTCTCTACATTTTCAAGCTGGTCTGGGAGGCCAGACCCTCTCTGCTGTTCGTGATGATGTTCATGACGCTGTACAACGGCGTCATGCCGCTGGTCGGAACGCTCATCACGGCCAACCTGCTGGCCGAGGTCGTGCGCTCGTTCTCGGAAGACGTGAACATGCTCATACCTCTGGCGTATCAGTTCGGGTACACGTTCCTGAACAGTCTTATCAGCAGCCTCAACGGCATCATCACCAGGATCTCGGGCGAGATCGTTACCAATCACGTAAAGATCAAGATCATGAAGAAGGCCAAGGAGGTCGACCTGGCTTCCTTCGATATGCCGGACTTCTACGAGAGGCTCGAAAATGCCAACCGTGAGGCCGGCTCGCGCCCGGTCAACATCCTCAACTCGACCTTCGATCTCATCAGCCGCATAATATCCATGATCAGCTACGTGGTGATACTCTTCACGCTGCTGGCCAAGATGGGCACGATGTCCTACATCCTCTTCATCGTGTTCGTCATCCTGTCCATAGTGACCGCGGCGGTGACCTTCTTCTTCCGCCGCAAGAACTTCCTGTACATGCGCCACCGCTCCAAGGACCGCAGGCAGCTGCAGTATTACAGCGACCTCATGGTAAACAAGGACGTGGTCAAGGAGATACGTCTTTTCAACCTGTCCGATATGTTCATCGGCCGGTACAACGAAATATTCACCCAATATTTCAAGGGCATCAGGGCCATAATCCTGCAGGAGGGCGGCTGGAACATCTTCCTGTCGCTGTGTACGGCGGTGCTTAACATGGCGCTGTTCTACATGGTGGCGACCAACGTAAAACAGATAAGCGACTACTCCATCTACACCAGCGCGCTCAACTCGGTCTCGTCGGCGGTCACCTCGCTGATAATGACGACGGCGTCGATATACGAGGGCTCGCTGTTCATAGACAACATGATACTGTTTATGAACGAGAAAAAGACCATCGTGCCGGATATCCCGCAGCCCATCGTCCCGCGGCGCCACTGCGGACATACGATAGAGCTGAAGAACGTGAGCTTCTCCTATCCCGGTACCGAGCGCAAGGTCATAAAGAACGTCAACCTCACTCTCAACGCCGGAGACACGGTGGTGCTCGTCGGCCTCAACGGCGCCGGCAAGACCACGCTCATCAAGCTGATAACCCGTCTGTACGATCCCACCGAGGGCGAGATACTGCTCGACGGCAGGAACATAAAGGACTACGACGTTACCGAGCTGTATAAGCTGTACGGCATCATCTTCCAGGACTTCGGCAAATACGCCGTGAACGTAACGGAGAACATAGCCTTCGGCGATATCGACAAGAACATCGAGCAGGACGATATCGAAAACTCCGCCAGGCAGGCCAACGCCGACGATTTCATACGCAAGCTGCCTCACGGCTACGATACGCCGCTCATGCGCTACTTCGAAAAGACCGGCATAGAGCTGTCCATAGGCCAGTGGCAGAAGCTGTCGATAGCCAGAGCGTTCTATTCCGACTCCGACATACTCATCCTCGACGAGCCCACGGCCTCGCTCGACCCCATGGCGGAGCAGGAGATATTCAACCAGTTCGATCAGCTGCGCAAGGACAAGACCACTCTGTTCGTTTCTCACCGTCTGTCCAGCGCCACTACCGCAAACAAGATAGTGGTCATGAAGGAAGGCGAGATCGTGGAGATGGGCGATCACCACCAGCTGATGGCGCAGAAGGGCGAATACTATACGCTGTTCTCCACCCAGGCCAAACGCTACATATCCTCCGAGAACGAGAGCATACGCGAGGATAATTTCAGCGAGGGAGAGAACTCCGAGGGCGGCTTCCCCGGCTTCCCGGGCATGCCGGGCGGCTTTAAGCTGCCGAACGGCTTCAAGCCTCCCGAGGGCTTCAAGTTCCCCGGCGGCTTCCGCGGCGGACCGGGCGGCATGATGCCTCCCTTTGACGATGACGACGAGGAAGAGGAAGAGACCTCCAAAAAGTAAATGAACAGAGCGCGGCGCGGGCCTTTTTCGGCCCGCGCCGCGTCGCTGTCTGCCGTGACGGCGGGGCTTCTGATATCAAAAATCCATGAAGAATAGACCGCCTGTCCCGAGGAGCGGGGTTGACGGGAAACGGCATTTGCTTTATGATAAAGATGAAAAAATAAATATGAAAGTATTATTTCGAATAATAGTGATGTTGATCATTCAGATGGGCTTTGATTTGAAAATAATCGAAGGTCGATTTTGCAGAGGAACTGTTCAGTTGTTTTCAATAAAGCAAAGATATAACTATAAAAAACCAGACGCGAGGGCCGCCCCTGTATCTGCAGGCCTCCGATAAAAGGATACAGATGAATAGGCGCATAACCCGCCGCAGGTCATCAGATCGACGTCTTGAAAATCAGAGGGGTGATGCCATTGAGACGGTGAAGTGAAGAAACGGCGGCTGCGCCGCCCTGCAAATCAGCAGACCGTGCGCCGGACCGCACAGGAAAGGAGCTGACAATGAAAAACAAGAGAGCAGAAAAGAAACGAGTCTTGATTTGCGTAATCGTTTTGATTGCCGCGATGATTTGTACAGCCTGCAGCGGCGCAGTCGCTTCCGACAAAAGCGCGCATGTTTTTGTCAGCAATGGTCTGAGCACGTACGTTGACGGAGTAAAGGTCACGATACCGGGACAGAAAGAGCACCGGAAATTCATGGACAGCTTTGATGAAGAGACAGGCAGACCGACATATGAATACAGCTACGATACGCCGGGATATGAGCAAAAAACGGTGGAAATGGACTTTGACTATGGCGGAAGAGAGGCGGATTTCCTGTTTTCCGTAGTGGAAAAAGGCGAAAAAAAGATACCGATATATAAACCGCTTTGCGGAAGCGGGGACGGTACAAATCAGCCCCTTACCCGCATAGGCGACAGCAATCGCTTTGTAATGGAGTTCAAGGGATCGGTATATATGGTCGATCTTGACGAAGAGCGGATAATAGATTTTCTTGCCGGAGAGAGTGACGGCGTGACGATAGATACGGTGCTGGACGCGCATATGAACTGGGCTTGTCACCCCCGTCCGTCTCCGGACGGTTCGCTGCTTATATATCAGACCGACCGCTGCTTTTTCTCCGAGCTGTATCCCCACGCACCGGCTCTGATGCTCTATGACTTTGAGACGGGCTCGGAGAGAGTGCTGGCCTATGACTGCTGCAACGGAGGACCGGTGGCATGGAACGGCACGGAAAGCATTTTTTTCTGTAATTATCTTAATTTTGTAGAGGTTAATCTTTCCGAAAGCAGACAGGCCGAAGTGATCTGCAGCACTGACGGGTCAATTTCGGCAGCGTTTTATCCGTATGTTGTTTTGCCGACTGCAGACGGTATTCAACTCTTTAATTGCGAGACACGCATTTTCTCATCGTTGAAGGATATTCCTCTGTACAGTGAGGAGCCTTTAAGATTTGGATGGGCTGTTTTCAATAACGAGGCAGACAAGCCGCTGCTTGCAACTTACAAATTTACATTTGAAAAAACGGCATATTATTTGCTGGATCCCGTTTCTTTCCGGTTTACCGAGATTTTCAGCATCGACGGTGAGTTCCGGCCGGCGTCAAGTGCATGGGTAGACGGCGGCACCATGGCAATCAGCGGGACAGGTCCCAAGGGCGAAAAGACGTATCTTATCGACGTAAGCGACGTCTTTTAATGAGATCGTCGGGATGAAAAAGGAGGCATATGACATGAGAGCAAAAAAGACATTGGCAGCAATCATTGTCGTACTTCTGATTATTACTACACCGGCGTTTGCAGCCAACTATACAAGAGCATATTTGGAAACTGTCGGAGAACAGGGGACCAGCACAGGGGACGGTTCTATGTGTTCATCAAAGATACTTGACCAAATGCTATAAATATCAGCACAGGGGACGGTTCTGTGTGTTCATCAAAGATACTTGACTAAATGCTGTAAATATGTTTTTTATATATAAAAAGCACAACACTGAGGGCGCTTAATGCATAGCGCAGGGGACAGTTAATGCAAAAGAGGGTTGCCAAACGGTTGCGGCTGAAAGTGCCTCTTTTGTGAATC